>ERZ808028.560-NODE-560-length-29922-cov-5.400067_pt1 | contig 29922 bp, 22 predicted proteins | sample MGYA00380184_ERZ808028 | MGnify/ENA primary metagenome ERZ808028 (study PRJEB31490, sample SAMN06133397) | mouse gut metagenome | isolation source: J8_1 | host: mice | place: China: Chengdu | collected 2015-05 ...
CTCCTACGGGCACTTCATAACATGTTGCCCCGAACTTTTCAGCCAGCCTGTCCAGCGTATGGGTGGTGCAGATATTCCGCACTACAGGCCCCTTCCAGCCTCTGTACCTGACCAGATAATAATACAAAAGCACGAGAATATCATTGGGATGCAGAAATCTCCCCTTATCGTCGATCACGCCGATCCGGTCCGCATCTCCGTCCGTGGCGATCCCGATATCGCACTTCTTGTCCAGCACATAATTCTGCAATGCCCGCAGCGTCGCGGCTGACGGCGCCGGCAGCTTTCCGCCGAACAACGTGTCATGCCGCTCATGGATCGTCTCCACATCACACCTTGCCGTCAGCAGGATCGTCTTCAGAGAAGTCTCGCTGACGCCGTACATCGGATCTAATGCAACCTTCAGCCCCGCTTCCCTGATCTTCTTCATATCCACCGACGCAATGATCTCATCCAGATATTCGTTCAGCGGATATATTTCCTGTATCAGTCCCTTTTCCAGCGCCTCCTCATACTCCATCGCCTGCGGCAAAACTGTCTCCGCCCTGTGAATATACCGCTCTATATCCGCAGTCTGCTCCTCATCCGCATCTCTTCCCCCTGCGGTAAACACCTTGATCCCGTTATAGATCGCCGGATTATGGCTCGCTGTGATCATCATGCCGTACGGCAGATCATGCTTCAGCACATAAAACATCACAAGCGGCGTAGGTGCGGATTTATTGATCAGACGGGCTGTGATCCCTTCCCCTGCAAAAACCTCTCCTGCCCACTGCATGGCCTCCTTCGATAAAAACCTCCTGTCATATCCCAGGACAATACCTTTTCCGTCAACCCGCTCCGCATGCATCTTATCAGCCAGCGCCTTCGCCAGTATCTGAATATTTTTCTTTGTGAACTCATCCCCTATGACGGCCCTCCAGCCGCCTGTCCCAAATTTTATCATCTGCCTTCCCCATTATTCCTTTCTCTGCATCCTATATCTTCTCTCTGGCAGAAATCCTCTCTGCTACATTCAAGTATAACGTAAATCTATTTTTTATGCTACTGTCTTTTGCACATGTACCGGATTTTTTTAACGCTTCAGCCTCTATAATCAGTTAACGCCTCAATCATTAACCCACTGTAGAAAAAGAGCCACTGTACACCGCTGCACAATGACTCTCTTTTTCTTAAAATCCTGTATTGATCTTCCTAGAAGATCCTTCTGATCGCCAGAATATTTCTGTAGCTTGCGTTGGAAACGATGATGCCCGTCTTGGATGTGGACGCATGCACGATCTGGTTTCCGCCGACGTAGATCCCCACATGGCCGGAATAACAGATGATATCGCCCGGCTGTGCTTCCGCAAGGCTTCCCACGCCGCTGCCCACGCTTCTGTCCGCTGTGGAAGAATGCGGGAGGCTCACGCCGAAGTTCTTGTATACGCTCATAACGAATCCGGAACAATCCGCTCCGTTTGTCAGGCTGGTGCCGCCCCATACATAAGGATTTCCCTGAAACTGCAGTGCAAATTCCGCCACTGCATTGCCGGATGCGCTGCCGCCGCCTGCCGGGATATAACTGCTTGCAGAATTATAGTTTTTATTGCCGCTGGATTCCGGCTTCTTGGAGTTCGCCGAAGCTGCCGCCTGGGCTTTTCTTCTCTCTTCCTCTTCCTTCGCCAGCCTTGCTTCCTCTTCCGCCTTGCTCTCCGCTTTTACGAAATCGGTCCGCAGGGATACATAATCCATGGATACCCAGCCGTAACCTTCCTCGATATCTACCTTGATCCAGCCGTCCTGCTCTTCCACCACACTCAGTTCCTCCTCGATCGGAACAAGACCGAGTACCGTGGACTCCGTGGAAGCTTCTTCCCTTACTTTCAATGTGGTGGTGGTAACCGTCGCGATCCTTGTTCCCACCTGTTTTGCAAGTTCGATCGCATCCGTACCGGTCACACAGAATTCTGCTTTTACATAACCCGTCACATTGCCAGAATTAATCTCATACCAGCCATCCTTTTCGGAAAGGTAAGTGCCCACGGACTTATCATATAACTTTCCGACCACTTCGCTCTCCTCGCTGGCATCGCTTCTGACGTTCACATAATTATTCACCTGCGCGATGACAAGGTTGGAAAACTCTTTCTCCTCGTCTGTCAGAGTCGCCGCCTGACCTGCAACCAGCTCCGCAACGGACTGGGTGGTCTCAAGCACCTTCTCTTCTTTTACATCTGTACTTTCCGTATTATTCTGTTCATCGGCTTCTGCGTCGTTGCCTGATACGGCGGAAGCGCTATTATTCTTTTCTGCCGCATCCGGTGTTTCCTCAGAGGATGTTTCCTGCCCGTTTTCGGACTGCACATTCTCAGATGATGACATCGGAACCTGCTCTTCCGGCACAGACTCTGTCTTTGCAGGTGCCATCGCTTTATTGGAACCCGCGTCAGCCACCGCCGCGATCACGGTATCCTTTTCGGCTTCGGCCGCCTGCTGGATCTCCCTCTCTTTTTCTTCCGTCTCCAGTGCAGCCAGTACCTGCTGCACCTCTGCGGTTTTGACGATGCTCGCAGAAGTGATCGTCTTAGCCGCCGTCAGTTTATTTTCCTCCAGACAGGCTTTCATTTCAGATACGGAAAGCATCATCATCTCATCCTGCTCCGCTTCCGCCAGAACCCTTTCCTGCATCTGTGCAAGAGTGACTCCGTCCGAAAACGTCACGCCGATGCCCGCTGCCGGCAGCACATCGGAAAGTTTTACTGCCTGCGCATCCATACTCACGGAGGATGCCGCTATCAGTGCCGTCATTCCGTATGCTGCTATCCTGACTTTTTTATGTGTCATAAAATCCTCATTCCTCACTCATCTAAAGTAACTTGTTTTCTGTTTCGGTTTAATTTGTTACAAAATTATTAAATCTGTTAACTAATATAACACCATCCCCGATATTTGTCAACCGTATGATTTCTTAGAAAATCGTGGAAAATTCAATATTTTATATTTTTCTCAACTGGCATTTTTTTGTAACAATTCAATATTTAGGGGACTTTTTTCGACTTTTTCCACTGAAAAACTATATATGGTATCCCATAAGATATTTTACATATTTTATATCTTTTTTCAGAAAAATAGATTAAAATAGAAAGCAGGAAGACTGAAAACCCAGACTACTATTTAAAGACAAGGAGGAATGCCATGAATAAAAAAGCCCTCGTCACCGGTGCATCCCGTGGGATCGGAGAAGCCATCGCAAGAAAACTGGCAGCGGAACACTATGATCTTTATCTGACCTGCCTTCACTCGGAAGATAAGCTCCATACCCTCGCCACTTATCTGGAAGAAGAATACAATGTCTCGGTAGGCGCCTTTTTATGTGATATGTCCTCTTATAAAGAAGTGGACCGTCTTTTTAAACATATTTCCTCGCTGGATGTTCTGATCAATAACGCCGGGATCTCCTACATCGGACTGCTGTCCGAGATGAGCCCGGAAAGCTGGCAGAAGGTGCTGGGCACCAATCTCAGCAGCCTTTTCTATACCTGCAGAAACGCCATCCCCCTGATGCTCCAAAACCACCGTGGAAAGATCATCAACATCTCTTCCGTCTGGGGTGAATGCGGCGCTTCGATGGAAGTTGCCTACTCCGCCTCCAAAGGAGGCGTCAACAGCTTTACAAAGGCTCTGGCAAAGGAACTCGCCCCCTCCGGCATCCAGGTCAACGCCATCGCCTGCGGACTCATCCATACAGAAATGAATCTTCGCTTCAGCGAGGAAGAGCGCCGTGCCCTGATCGAGGAGATACCGGCGGACCGCATGGGAAATACCGCCGAAGTAGCCCAGATGGTAAGTTCCGTGCTCTCCATGCCTTCCTATACGACAGGACAGGTCTTTACAATAGACGGGGGATGGCGGTAAGCCATCCCCTCTTCACACTTTACCAGTCCCTCCGGATCCGCCGCGTGATCCCGATGCCGAGCCCGTTCGGCCCGATATGGCAGGCGGTACAGAGCGGCAGCGGCGCCGCGTCCAGTTTCAGATCCGGGAATTCCTCCCTTATCTTCCCCTCCCACTCCCTGACCAGTTCTTCATCCATACAGGTATGCGCCATCTGCAGACAGACTTCATCCTGCTCTGCATACGGTTTAAACGGTCCTTCCAGTTCTCCCCGGATCGCCTGCAGCATAATGCGTCTTGCGGCTTTCATTCCTCTCGCCTTTTCATAGGAGTCCAGCTTTTCGCCCTTCATCACAAGGACCGGCTTGATATTCAGTACAGTCCCAAGCGCTGCCGCGGCTCCCGTGATGCGCCCGCCTCTTTTTAAATATTTCAGCGTGTCCACCGCAATATAGATCGCGCAGTCCATAGCGCAGGCGCTCAACAATTTCTTTATTTCTGCAGCGGTCTTTCCCTCTTTCACCAGCTTAGCAGCGTCCAATACCATCATCTTCTGAGGCACGGATACGCGCCGGCTGTCCACCACCTGCACTCTGCCGTTATAATCCTCAGCCAGAGCCTGCGCCGTCTCACAGGATTTGCTCAGCGCCCCCGACATCGGTATATAGACCACCTCGTCATGCCGCTTTAACAGGGTTTCCCACCGCTCTATGACCTCTCCGGGCGCCGGCTGGGACGTGGATACCTGGGCATCTTCTCCCAGTTTCTGAAAAAATTCTTCGTGGCTGATATCTATGCCTTCATAATATATCTTTCCGTTTATGATAAAAGACATGGGCAGAATTTCCACGCCATATTTCTTTCCCTCTTCCTGCGTCATTCCCGAATTGGAATCCGTCATGATAACAACATCCGGCATGATACAACGCCTCCTTTTTCTGTCAAAAAAACTCTTCCGCTGCTTTAAAATATTATATATGTTGTTATCTGATTTGTCCAGTATGCATCATTTCGGACAGGGCATTAACTCATCAGCCTCACCATATTCCCTATCTCCGCAAAATCCTCGTCATTCTCTATGTCCGCCCATGTCTGCCTTCCTATTAAGATACCCGGCCATCTCACCGCAAGCTCTTCGATGAGCGCACCTGCTCTCTTTCCCGAAACCTCCGTCCTGATCTGCCATCTGACATGCCGGAGATCATACAGTATCAGATCTCCCTCCATATCTTTCGTGATATCCGTGACCTCCGGCTCATAATAGGATCCGGAAACCTTATCATATATCCTTATCCCGGCCAGAACAAGATCTTTATATGGGATCCTGTATTCTCCCGAACGCGGATCCCTCAATTTAATGCAGCTGCCGGTAAAACGGATTCCCGACGGTCTTAATGTGATGCCTGCTTTACTCTCCATTTTCGCCTCCTGCTACGGCAGCGGTCAAAACTGTGCTCATCCGCATGTTTCACTCCACCTATACTCCCCGCTGTCCTCTGTCCGGTTCATGATCTTCAGCAGTTCCAGTGTACTGCGGAATTCCGCCCTTTTGTTCTGCTCGGCCCATGTGATCTGTCCCTGCCAGGTTGCCCTCTGGCGGTACTGTATCCGCACAAAAAACGTCGCCCTCTTCCCGCGGTTTTCCTCAACCTGTTCCCTGCTCAGAACAACCTCCTGTTCCTGCTTTCTCGCCTCTTTAAATTCCCCGGCTCTTCTCTCACTTTTATTTTTTGCCGCAGAGCCAAAGCTGCGGCCGTTCACGGACGCCTGCGGATAATCCATCCTGTCATAAAACTGCTCCAGTGCCTCCAGCAGTTCCAGCGTTCCATGAAAAATGAAAGGCTCCTGCCTGCTGCGGACATACAGTCTTCCGTTCCAGTCATATTCACAGAACTCATCCATGCATACGACCGCCATGCCGGCTTCCGACAGGCCCACCGCCTTCTCCGTCCTTTTTCCTTCACTCATTTCGTACTTCTATATCCTTTCTTGGCCCTCCTCATCAAACCAGGAGAATTCCTCTTCCTCCTCGTCTGTCTCAGGGACCGTCTCCACAGCGCTCACTATCAGCTTCAGCAGCTCCCATACCGAACGGAAACGGAGGGTGCGGTTCTTTTCCACCCATGTGATACATCCCTGCCAGCTGCTGTTCTGCCTATGCTGTACCCGGACCACAAAGGTTCCGAGTTCTCCGTGTTTTCTCAATAATTGTTCATCGCCCATATTCCACCTTCTTCTGTCCGAGGATCACAATTCATTCCTCCACAGGACAGATCACACTGTTCACATAATACTGTATCCCTGTCCGCTGACGCCCTACCACAAAATGATGGTTGATCCTTCTCTGCACCACACTGCAGTTCTCTCTTGTTGTATTGATGAGCAGTACCACATACTGCCCCTTGCTGTAACGGCTCACGACATCCCCATGTCTGACGGAGCAGCATATCGCTTTTTCCATACGCGGAGAAAGCTCATCCATCATAGTTCCCTTCTCCATCGGATTTCCCTTGCTGTCCACCAGCGTACAGAGCATCAGATAGACAGACTGTCCGCTCCGCTCCACAGTCCGCTCCATCATCTGATAAATTCCCTGAAAAACCGGATAGGAACATAGATAGCCACCCTTTTTTTCCCTTTTCTCAGCCAGTTCGGACTGGATCACATCCAATATCGCATAACTGCGGTTGATCTGCGCGCCCATAGCGGTAAGAAGTTTTTTGGAGGGGCGGACACCCTGTTCCCGCATATAATAATCCACCGTATCGTCATACAGTTTTTTCGCCGCCGACACCTGCCCCATCTGCACCAGGGCCTCCATGGTGACCACTTCCCAATCCGCAAAAGGGCTCACCCTGGATGCATGCACCCCGAGTTCCCTCATGCCGGCCCAGTCCTCCTTCTCCTTAAGTATCGCCGCCGCCTCTTCCACACAGGAAAAGAACATGGCCTGATAACGCCTGCTCTCCCTGGCCGCCCAGAGCGATGCTGTCTGGCGGGGCAGAAATTCCCCCTGATAGATCCGGCAGGCACTTAACAGAAACTCCAGCTTCCGCTCCGGATCCCCGGCATCCTCCGCATTTTTATAACAGGTCTCAAACTGCCTTGCATCCTCTGTGACCGGAAGTTCCTTCGTCCAATAATAGATTCCCTTTTCCTGTCTGATGTAATCCACATCCGGAAGGCCGGATTCCCTCAGCTTTTTTTTCGTGTTATAGAGAACGGTCCGCATCGCGTGGCGGATATCGCTCAACTCCCTGTCCCCGAAAAGGATCTCCTCCAGCTGGCTCTTGCTGACGCCCTCCCGGCAATTATGTAAAAGGAGCTGTAACAGGTACACCATCTGGGATTCCCGTCCCTTTTCTCCCCCGATGACCTGCTTCTCGTTCCACGTCACGGAAAAGTTTCCGAATGTCTTCACATGGAGGCTGTCTGCCGCCTCATCTTTCATCTTTCTTCCCCTCTTTCGACCTCAAAATACCTGCCAGCAAATGAAGCATCGCCCCCCAGACCAGTACAAACACCGCAAAGATCTTTCCCGCGTCCCCCGATAAAAATGCCAGCACGATGCCGAGCACCGGCATATGGAACTCTACCTTTCCGATCACATCATCGTAGGAGACAGGCGCCGTATCCTCCCTGTTGTTGGCATCGCCCTTCGTGATAAACGTCCTCTCCTGTACTCTGTTTTCCATGACCCTGTGCGTAATGACCGAGTCGCCCCTCTGAAATGCAATAATATCTCCTTCCGATAACATTTCAGGTTCTGTTCCTTTTACATAGACCGCGCTGCCCACCGGGATCTCCGGCTCCATACTTTCACTGATCACCTCGTACACTTCGATCCCCAGAAGCCTCGGCACTGCCATCGGCAGGAAAGCCGCTATGACAGATATAAAAAGTAAATTTCCCAGAATGCCGCAAAAGCCGGGGAGAAATTTCTTATTCCCCCCAGCCGCGGATCTTCCGGTCATGATTCCGTTTCCTTTTTCTTCTTTTTCATATACACCAACGTAAACCACAGGCTGGCCGCGATTACCAGTATGATCACACCGATGACTGCAAGGGGAATACCGAGCAGGCTGGCGTTTCCGTCTATTCCGAATATGCCGCTTCCTTCCGCCAGCGGAACCTCCTCATCGTCCAAGTCGATCAGCTGCTGCGGTTCACCGAGAGGCGTCTGTTCATCCTCGATCACCTCCGCGCCTGCGCCGCCTTCCGCTGCCTCGCCGTCTCCGGCGCCGCCTGCTCCTGCACCGTCTCTTGCTATCACAGTGGTCCCGCCGTCCACTACGGTCGTGCCGCCTGTCCCTGCAGCCGGATTTCTGATGACCGTCGTTCCGTTGTCCACGTAGGTAACACGCTCTCCGCCTTCCCCTATGGTTCCCCCGCTCTGCGCTGTCACAAGCGTATAGACGAAGGGGAATACATTCTTCGAAGCGTCCTCCTCAAGGGTTTTTGCCATACTGTAGGCATTCGGCCGATATCCCTCAATATACTGGTAGGGTACGATCTGCTTATCCCCGATCTTTCCCTCAAAAGTCCGCGGAGGGATCAGGTCATTTCCCGCAGAATCCTTATACGTCACTGTATAACTCACCATATTGCCCCGGATCCCATAGGCAACCACATAATCCCTGTCGCCGTCCACCGGTATCTGTATATCCACTGCGGATACGCCGTTCTCATCCGGTGCGGACGCCGCAGCCCCGACCGGGACAGTATCGTTATCCCTGCCGCTCTCACGGATCCCGCGGACATAATACTTTTCAGGCTCATTCAGCTTCACATAGCATTTCCCTTCCAACTGGGAGAACTGCGCCACATTTTCATATTCTCTCACATCGGAATTTCCTTCAGAAAAACTCCCCTGATTTCCGGCATAAATTCTGATCTTATATGTATAGTCGCCTGCAGCGGTTCCCCCGCCGCCCATATCGCCGGTATTATCTGTATTCCCGGTATTCCCTGCATTACCGGTATCGCCGCTATTATCCGTATCCCCGGTGCCGCCTTCTGTAACCTCCTGATCTGTGCCGTCAGTCGCCAGGGCTGAGATCGGCGTCAGCACAAACAACGCCAGTGAAAGCAGGAAGGTCATCAGTTTCGCATATTTTCTCATCCTATTCTTCCTCCTTCCGTTTCGCCCTCCGGCAATACAGCGCCATGAGCAAAAGTGCCAGACCGCTCACAAGAGTCAGCGCCGTAAAGAATAACAGCCTGTTGTCATCAGAAGTCCGCACCGTATCTGTCTGTATCAGATTGGCAAGCGGCACATCTTCGTCATAGATGATCTCTCCGTCCCGCACAACAGTCCTGTGCTTCGGGCTTCTCCTGTCATATACGGGATCCGGCCTGCGCTCCACCGCGAATTCCATCGTCAGGTCGGCCAGCGTATCCTGATAATCATTTCCCTGTGTCTCGCCCTCCAGCGTCACCGTCAGTTCCACCCTGCCGGTCTGTCCCTGCGACAGCGTATCCACGAGGAAAAAGCTTCTCTCCAGCTCTTTTGTCGCCTCATGCAGGCCTATATCGTTATCGGTGACACTCACCTGCGTATCGTTGCCCGATACGTTCTCTCCCTGCTGCGGTTCATCCGCAAGCGCCTCAATACCGGGATCCGGCTCCTGATCCCCTGCGCCGCCTTCCGTGCCGCCGCTCTCTGTTCCACTGTTCTCCGCACCATTCTCTGTGCCGTCGTTCTCCGCACCGCCCGTTGCAGCCAGTTCACCGCCCACTCTGTCACTGTTGAAAAACTCAACCGTACTTCCGCTTGCGGGCGTATATGTCAGCACATAAGTATATGCTCCCCCGTTCGCCACGGAGTGCTCCTCCAGAGATCTCGTGATCCTGTTCGTCATATACCAGTCCGTGACCGCACTGTCCTCATTTTTCAGCAATATCGAAAACTTTACCGTATCGCCCGGCTGGATCTGTCTGATCGTATCGCTGAAACTGGATGTCTTAAAATTCGTATTCAGCTTACTGCCGCCCGAATAACTGACCTGCCACCCGGATCCGCCCTCATAGTTTTCCGCCCGCGCGGGAAGGACAGTGCTGAAAAACAATCCGGCTGCCAAACATAAACAAATGATCTTCTTTTTCATATGCCCCTCCCTCTAATTATTCAACTTCACTATGTTTCCGTCCCCATCAAGCTCCACATCTTTGCCCCAGGCGCTTAAGATCGCGTCCTTTGCATTGTGGTCCTGTACTGCATCCACCTCCACTTCGAGGCAGAACTGTTTCCCGTCGTATACGTAGGTGGATTTTTTTATGGTAGTTGTCTCTTTTCCGCCGGTCGTCTCTGTAACCTTCTCAGAAACCGTCTCCTCTGCCACCAGCTTTGTGATGGACGGATCGATTTCTATACTTTCCGTAAAAGAAGAAGTTTCCCCGTCTACGGGAAGGACATTCCGATAATACAACACGGTACGTTCTTTTGTACCTGCATTTTCATCGATCAGCCAGTCTCCGCCAACTCCGGTATTCACAAATTTCAGTTTGATATATTCCGGATCAAGATTCCGGTTTCTTTCATCCCCGCTTTCGTCTGTCCAATACTGATAGACCGAAACCCTTACGTACTCACCGATCGCACCGGTATTTTTAACTTTCAGTTTCTCTTTATACACCTTGCCTATCTTCAGGTCCTCAGGATTTCCCTCTGCATCTTTGGGAAGCATCGTGTTCAAAAGGTCCCCGCTCTCCGTCTCCCAACGTCCATCCCGGTCATAATCCCTGAATGCGATCTCATTCCATTTATCGCTGCCATCAGATTCCCTGTCAGTCTCCCCGCTTTCTAAAAGCGTCACACCGATATTTCCCAGTTCAACGCGGGAACTGTACACATCGGAGTAATAAGTCAGGGCGGCCCTTGTACCTCCTATGGAACCGGAGAACAGCAGCAGACCCGATGCTGCAAGCAGCGCCATAACCGCCCTGGGTGACAGTTTCTCAATCAGTTTCTTCATCAGTTGCTGCCTCCTTCCCTATTATTCTGCTCATGATCCGCATCATTTTCTTTATTTTTATTTACATCGTTTTCCGAGACAGAAGGAGTATTTGTACCCGGATTGCTTTCCGTCGTACCCACTATCACCAACTCTGAATTCCAGTCCGCATAGGCCGAACCATCTTCACGATAAAGAACCGGCGTGCTTTCGTAGACAACGATCACATTAAAAGTATCGCCTTTCACCGCGTCCACAGGAATGTTGGAAATATGGACTTTCAATACTCCCGCCGATTCTCCTGCCGCCAGCGCGTCGCTGTAATAATAGTAGTCGTCATCACTTTTCGCCCCCCATCTTGAATCCGACCCCTCATACGGGCATTCGATGGTCAGCGCATCCGGCTTAAATACTTTCGCGCGGACATATACCGGCTGGGACCCTTCCTCATTCCTGATCGTAAGTTCCTTTGTCCAATCAGCAAATTTTTCTGTTATCGTTGTCTCATCCCCGATCCTGACAACCTTCAGGCCTTTCACCTCCGTATAGGTGGTAAAATATGCCATCGCCTGCCCGACACCCGCGGTCAGAACCATCACCGCTGCAAGGAAAGCCAGAAAATACTTTGTCTTCTTCATTTTTATTCAACCTCCTTCTCTGCGGTCATCAGGGAGTTTCCCCGTTTACATTGGTGTCACTCGTATCATTGTTGTTATCGGTACTACTGGTGGTATCGCTGTTAGTGGTGCCACCGGTGTTTTCGTTGTTACCGGTATTATCAGTGTTATCTGTGTTTTCATTGCTACCGGTACTGCCGCTGTTACCGGTGTTATCAGTGCCGCCGGCAGTGGTAGTATCAACAGGGATCTTATAATCATCGCCATTCCCGTTCTTTTGAATCTCACCATCCACTATCCATTTCCAGCCCGGCGTACCCGCATCATCGTATACAAACTCGTTATTGATACCGTACCCTTTTCTCTGATTTCTATTATAAGTATTGGTAAACGCTACAGAGGCTCCCACTTCGGTCCGTTTCCCTTCGCTGTCGTCTGCTCCCTGACTGACGATCTTTACAACAGCATCTTTTTCATCCAAAATGGCGATACCATTCTTAATATTTTCGGTTCCTTTTCCTATCGCCACTTTCTGCGTTTTGGAACCTACGATCTCATAGCTTGCACCGGAATAGATCTCCTCAACCGTTACTTCCGTACCTACGGGAATCCCATCCATATACAGCTGCCAGTCATAAATCTTTTTACCGTCTTTTATGATCGGGAACGTAAGGCTATCCACTTTGGATTTCTGCTTTCCTCCATCGTTCGGATCGTTCCATGTTGCCTTAAATACGAAAGTAGTCTTTTCGTCCTGCCCGATGCTTCCGTCAGCAGGCTCGCTGCCCCCCTCTTCAGGCAGAAGTACATCCTCCTCCGATTCATAAACCTGCAGTTTTTTAGATATCTCCAGAGAACCATAACGCATAACACGGACCGGTTTTAAATAAACGTTCAGATCATAAACCCAGCTGCCGAGATCCGAAGTCATATAATCATCGTTAAGGTCCGGCAGCGGCCCGTTCTCCGAGTCCGGATCATCGCCCCGTATATTCTCATCTTTCATCGGCAGCGAGATCAGCTGCGGTGCAAAAAGATAGGTATAATCATCAGAATTTGCGATCGTTGCAATATCGCCGTCCATCTTTGATGTATGCGATTTTCCCTGCATCACAACCCGGTAATTTTCAGGTTTCTCCATGCTGGAACCTCTTGCAATAAGGAGGTACAAGCCTGTCTCCATCCCGTTCACTTTGCTTTTCAGTTCCTCCACAATGGATATATTTTCCGCATATATCGCAATACTTTCCGCGGGCTGCTTCTCTTTCCCGTCCCCTAAAACAACTTTGGCTGCAGCCTGCGCCAGCGTCTGCCAGTCAGATGCCTTTAATTCCCCATCTGTTCTCTCCTCATCGCTTCCTCTGGTAGGACTGTTCATCGACTGTTCCAGTTTTGTAAGAAGACTCTTTGCTTCTGGCAATTCACTGTACGGGCTTAGAAACTGATAAGTATAACTGTCATATCCCGGTATTTTTTCAGCATCAGCCACCTTATATATATCTACCAGAACATTTGCCTTGTTCAGATCATCCCCGAATCTATCCTTTTCGGGCTTTTCCGGATTCTCCGGAAAAATCTTCATAGAGCAGTCTGTTTTCCCCACATCAAGCGATACCGCCTCACCTGACATGGGCGCTGCCGCACATACGCCGACTATCACCGCCAACGCTGTAAACAGACATAACCATTTCTTTTTCATGGACAGTTCCTCCTTTACCCTCATATAATTTCTACCTGTCTTTTTTCTTCAGATTCTCAAGAATCTCTTTTTCACTTTTCTTTGGCCGCTTCATTGTATAGAAGATCGTAGTACCGATCCATACGATAAACAGCAGCGGCATGCCGACAGCTAAAATGACAACCGTAGATGAAATTTTTACCGCTTCTCTTTTGATCGGCGCTTCACCCTCTATATTATCCACACGATGACCCCTTATCAGGATCCGGTGTGTATTGACCCCGTAAGGGGTACAGGTGATCAATGTGCAGTAGTCTTTTCCGTCTACTATCGCGAGTTCGTCAACTTCCGCCGGCAATACGATCCTTATCTGATCCACCTCATAGGTGATCGTGTTGTCTAAAACCGTAACCGTAAATATATCGCCCTCTATTATCCTGTCCAGATCAGTGAAAAGCCTCGCTGACGGAAGCCCCCTGTGCCCCGACAAAAGACAATGGGTACCGGTTCCCCCCACCGGAAGGCTGCTTCCGGCAATGTGCCCTACACCGACCTGTAAAACTTCTTCCTCTGTCCCGTGATAGATGGGAAGATTCACGTTGATAGCCGGAATCTCTATCACACCCATCACCCCGGAACCGCCTATGTTCAACAGCGATTCATACTCCGCCATCTCTTCATCATTTAAGATAAAGCTGCTGTCCCGTTTTCTTAAGCTTTCATTATATATATGCGCCGCATCCAGCATTGCCTGCAGTTCTTCCTGCGAAGTATTTTCTATCGTCTCTGTATATCCCGCAATAGCCTGGGTCTGATGCAGGGAATTCCACCAGTTGCTGACTGTGGGATACAGCAATAAGCACAGGCCCACAAGCAGGATCACAGACAAGATCATTTCTATAAGATGCTTTTTTAAAAACTTTTTCACCCTGTGAGACTCTCCTTATTGTTGTATACCTTTCTTTTGCTGTGCTGCCCCAAAAAGGGCAGCACAGCGATCATATTGCTTTTATGTATTACCGTCCATTATTCAAAACCTATTCCGTTTTGCTCATGCGTTTCTTCGTCACCAGAAGGACAACCGCCCCGACTACCAGAATACCGCCGACCACATAGAAGATCGTAGTACCGATGCCGCCGGTGCTGGGAAGGAGGGAACCGGACTTGTTGATTACATCCTGTGCAAAAATTCCATTGTCATTAGGATCTACGGATTCATCATCCCATGTCATTCCCCAAAAACCTGGCTCCTCACCTGTATTTACTACCTCTGGTCCTCTAAAGCTAATAACAATCGTGATCGGATCCAGCGTATTAAAGCCCTCCGGTGTTACGGTCTCTGTCAAGGTATATTCACCGGCTCCAAGATCCTTGAAGGATATCTTTCCATCATCACCAGTTGTCAGTTCGATAGAAACATCAGCGTCCACATATTCAGTTTTTGTTGCTACCTTCTTCTCATATTTTGTATTTACGTCTGCATATTTATCTGCAGTACCTTTCACAAGCTTGTAAAGAGTAGCACCCTTATAATCATCTTTATTTTCGGGAACAACATAATTATCGTCGGCATCTTTAATATAGCCTGTAGTAGTCTTATCCGTACCAACACCTATTTCCACATACTCAGTCCCTGTTGGTGCTGTCTCTGTATATGTTCCATCAAGCAACAGGTAATACGTACCATTGTCAGATGCTTCATAATAATCTACGGTGTTCATGACAACCTGCTTGGATGTACCTGTCAATGTAAACTCAGCACCTGCCAGTAAATTTTCAGTAATTCCTGCTTCATTCGCATACTTGGTAATATCCAGCTCTGTCACAAAGGTCAAAGTCTTTTCTTCCGGGGTCTCACCTAAAACTTCACCTGCATCTTCCGCGGGTAAACCCGGTTTTCCATCAGGGCGTTTTTCGTTCTCAAACGTTTTGTCCGGATTATTGGAATACTGTAAAGTCCATGTATTGGGATTACCTGTATTTCCGACCTTTGCTTTATCGTTTACCGTTGCCGAGTACGTTACAACGATAGGGGCACCAACGTCGTAGTTCATGATATTATCAAAAGCAAGCCGGAAAGTCTTCGGTGCAGCATCATTTCCAGTATATACATAGTAATCTGTCCCCTGTGCTAATGTGGTATCGCCAACCTTAACCGCTACACTGTTTGTTCCATCAAATGTCAAGCCCTCACTGAGAGTATCATTCATAATGAAGTAGTAGTAATTATAACCTGCCCAATTGGGTACTTCACTGGTAATTTCATAAGATACGTGAGAACCAATGGATGCATTGTTTGAATCACCTTTATTGGTTTCATCTACATAAACCTGCTTATCACCATGCGGAACCTCAGACTTTACGGTAGCGGTCGCATCACCGACAACTTCCAGCATAAATCTGCTGTATGCACCATAATTACCGTTTTCATCCGGAGTATTAGAAACACTACCATCTTTATCTTTTACCAGATAATACCCGGATCCAGTAACATTGATCACAACATTTTCTGTTCCTGTAGCGCTTCCTGCTACAGTTCCAGTTATATTATTCTCTGCAATTCTGGCAAAAGTATCTGTCAGAGTAGATGCGCTTACATTACTGTCTTTAAACGTATCCTTGTTGGCTAAAGCTTCTGCTACCTGTGCAGCCGTTTCGCATTTCTCAAATGCTCCGTTAAAAGCTGTCTCTGCCTTTAATGCTGCTAACAACTCCGTCCCGTTTACGCCATCGCCCCATTCAATATTGGAGAGAACCTTATTTCCATCAACCTCCGCCAAATCACCTTTAAAAATCTGGTATGCTTCATAAGTATGCTCTGTCTTATCATCAGTATTTTGAGTAACTGTGATCTTATGCGGATGATTATCCGCTGCCATTACCGGTATGGACATCGCCAATACCATTACCATCGCCAGAACAATGCTGGCAATCTTTTTCATTCTTTTCATAAACTCGATTCCTTTCTCATTTATTTTTTGTTCCATTATTATTTGTTTGCCTGTGACTCCTTAAAAGAACCACAAAACTGTTCCCAAATTATTGCTTTCAGGAAGCTCATACCGCCTCCTTTCCTGCTTTTTTTCTATATATAAAGCCTGCGCTAAAGACGATAAACAAAGCGCCTGCAAATATATACATGACTGTTCCGGGTCCGCCGGTCTCAGGGAGTGCAAATACGGTATATCGGTTGGTATAACTGATCTCACTTGTCATATTTTTAGGAACCGTACCGCTAACTGAGAATTTATTATTAGGATTGCTTACATTCTTACCATCTTGAACTATGCTCGTGTCATTATACACAACACCTTGTATTTCTGTATTGGATTCCGTTATTGTGTATTTGGTTCCCTGGGGCAAATACTTGATCTCAATATATTCCCCATCCTTCAATGTGAAATCCTCACCGTCCGCAATAAGTTCCCACTGAAGAACTCCTCCTCCGCCATCGCCTGTTATGGGCTTTCCGTTTCTGTCATATTTAATATAGGCATAGTCATCCTTCAAATCCTTAATGGAAAGCTTAAACGTGAATTCCTTATTTTCAAAAAGTGTTCCCTGCTCCGTTCCCTTAAAAAGTTCGCTTGCCGGGTAATCCTTCCCATCTGCCGTTACCATTACTTCTTTTCCGATTTTCAAATGTCCAAAATCATCGTCCGTCGTCTCCGGCGTCAAAGAAGATACCGACGGCAGCGTAAACTGCATCCAGCAAGTGGAGCCGGACGCGCCCCGCTCCGTATAGAAAAAGCTGAGTGTATGCTTCCCTTTAGAACCTTTCTTTAAGTAATCCCACAGATTCACATATTCGCCCACCGACGAATGGACGCCGCCGATATCGCAAACCAGCTGATTGTCCAAAAATACCCACATATCATCATCGCCGAAGAAGTAATACTCCAGTGGGCCTACATAGTCCTCCGATAATTCAAATTCCACCGCATACTGCATACCAAAATAGCTGTTGTGATCCTTGCCGTCGTCACTGTATGGGAAGGTTTTCTTTGAACTTGATGTACTCCCCGGCTCCCCCGTGGTACTGCTTCCGGCATAGGCACGATTATTCCGCTGCCCATAGCTTCCAAACTTCAGATCGTGGCCATTCGTTCCATAAGACCTTACCGAATCCATCGGCCAAAAGTCATTGGTCCAGATATGCGTATGCGTTGTGGAACTATTAGGGCTGGGATGCCTAAAGGACTCCAATCCGGCAGTTCCTGTTCCATTTACTGCTGTCAGGGTATAGGTATCTCCGCTGCGGATAAATTTTAATGAATATTGGTCCTTATTATAAGAAGTTTTTCCCGTTGCGCTCCCTTCATTAAACAACTTGGGAGCTTTAACACCACTGGCATATTGAATCTTTCCGTCCTTTAACCCGGTAACCAGACCGAAGGTACAGCCTTTATATGCACCGGTAACTGTCGGATGACCATCCTGTGTACCATTGTACTTATTTAACAGATTGCCGCTCCAAAGGTTCTCCCCCATTGTTGTTCCCGTATTCACATTACCGAATGCCAGCCTTGTGCCACCCTTGGAATAATTGCCTGCGCTGTTGATTCCCGCCGCCTTCGTATAAACATAATATAACGTTCCATTTTGCTGTTTGCCCGTCTGAGTACTACCTGAACTTGAATTATTTATAGCATTACTCACATTTGTGTACATACGCCCACTGGTTATATCATAATCATAGAACGCCGCCTTAAAATCCGGCTTTGCGTCCGTAGTGTCATACACAAATCGCAATACTGTGCCTTCCTTTATGTACACATAATCTTTATATTTTTCTGCTGTTTCTTTACGGTTTGTAAAGTGGAGGTCTTTACTGTAAGTGTAAATAGTCCAGTCACCTTTATTGATACTGGCAGGATCTTTTCCTCCCTTTAATACCCACACCTCTTTGAGCCCGTAATTTGGATTCTTAACCAAGGCGTTCATATAGTTGATAGACGGAGCCTTATGGTATTCGAAATTTCTGGCTTTATATACCTCTGTAGCCGTATTCGTCGTCTGGACGTTTCCACTATTATCTACATAAATATTCTTAATCGCATTACCATTTGGAGAGGCTGAAGTTCCCTTTCCATTCGCCGGAAGCTTCTTCCCGCTGGTATCTATTACCGGAAGAGCATTTGTTCCGGTTTTATTTAAAATATCGAGATTCGCATAATACTGCACCGTAAAGTGCGGATTCGGCTGTCCTGTCGCTCTCAGTGCAAAAAACTGTGCATCTGCGTTTTTTGTATCCAATGTAAATGTTGCCGTTTCACTCTTCTGTGTTATTTCCGCATCAACCTCTGCCGGTGCCGATTCTGTCATATCTGTCTCCGGTGCTGCAGGTTCATCGTTTATCTGCAGCGCCCGCCCTCTCATCTTGCTGAATAAGCCTGACAGTCCCCCTGTTGACATTTCTTCCTCTGATCCTGCCTGCACATCGTCCATCTGCGCAGCCTGGTCAGCTTCCGTCTCCGCAGTTTCTGGCTCCACGGATATGCTGCTGTCTTCCGATACCACATCCATCTGCGCAGACTGCACCACCTGCTTCTCATCGGTCAGCTGTAAAATCTGTACCGTGACGTCGCGGCTCATCTCTTCTTCTACCGCCTCGTCCTCTTCTTCTGTCTCCTCCTCCTCTGTTTCAAAAGATTCGAGCGCAGGCGCATCCCCTTCCACATAACTTTTCAGTTCCTGCGTGGGCACAATTTCCGCTGTCACTTCGCAGGCTGACAGATCCAGTTCGATCTCATCATAGAACAGGGAATAGCCCATAACCTTGAGCATTAACTGTTTGGTTTCGCCTTCTGTTTCCTTTGCCTCTTCCACGTAATCAAGGAATGACTGATACTCATCGCTTCCTTTATTTAAAGCGCTCATTCTGAACTGAAGGAGCTCTTCGTTATTTATCTGCTCTTTTTCGACATCTGCTGTATTTTGCTCTTTTTCCGTGATCCCAGCTGCTTCCTGATCCTCCTCTTCTGAACCGTCTGCATTTTCCTGCTCTGTCACATCTGCATCGGCAGCTGTTTCCTGTTTCTCTTCATCTGCATCGGCAGCTGCTTCCTGTTTCTCCTCATCTGCGTCATCAGCTGCCTCCTGATCTTCCTCGGACGAAGCCGCAGCTTCTGTTGACTTCTCTTTATCTGCGCTGTCCGTTTCAGCCTTCTCTTCATCCTCCCCGGCCGCATCAGTCTCCTCTTTATCCGCAGTATCTGCAGATCCCTGATCTTCCTCAGGTTCCTCCGCCGTTTCCTCTTTTTCTTCAGGATCCACAGACTCTTCCGTCTTCTCCTCAGAGTCTGTTATTTCTTCATTTTTCCCGTTGTCTTCTATATCCGGCACTTCTGTTTTTTCTGCATCATTTCCGGAAACTGTGGTCTCCTTAACAGTCTCCCCGACAATGACCACCGGATGAATCTTGTTCGATATAATATCTGTTATATTCTCCGGCAGCGCTTCATCCGCATTCCTCGGTACCACCTCACCGTCCACATGGAAGGTGATCTCAAATGCGTCATCCTTATAAGCATATTTCTGAGAAACGTAGATGGTGCCGTTATTATTCCGGCTGTATCCGATCGCGATCTCCGAAAAACTTCCCATCTTGAACGTTGTACTCTGGTTCTCCGCTTTGCCGCCGTCCAATATCTCCGCGCCTTCCTCCGCGAAGTGAACCACCGTGATCGGGCGTCCCTCCGCCAGACCGTCTTCATCCAGGAGCTGCACGGTTATCGTCACATCATCCTTCGGTTCTATCTCCTCATCGTCCATATAGAAACCGATCTTCATCAACGCCCGCATGGAGGCATGCTCATCTTCCAGCGTCTCTTTATATTCCGCCTCGCGCTGCGCATAATGCTCGCTGTCAGCCTCCACCATTTCCGCTCTCAGTTCCGCTTCCTCCGGAATATCAGCTTTTCCGGTATATTCCGCTGTTACGATAAAACCGTCGCCCTCACAGGTCTTGGTGAAGATATAGTCCGGATCATTCGTGAAACAATCCTTTGTATGTACATGCTCTTCCAACTGCAGCAGTCCGCACACCGGACGGCTTCCTTCTATAAAATCTCCCGTCTCTTCATCGAAAGCACTGCTGTCATAACAGCCGCCGTCCTCCACCAGTTCTTTCACATGGGTATGAAGGCCCTGGCTCAGTTCTTCGCAGACAAGCACTAATTCCGTTTCCTCGCCGTAGCATTCCTCTGTGTGAACATGGCCCGCCGAAGTTTCTTCCTTATTCTCTGCAGCCTCTGTGCCTGCCGCCTCTTCGGTCCCTGCTGACTCTTCTGCGTCAGCGTTTTCTTCCGTTCCGGCTGTCTCTTCTGTACCAGAGTTTTCCTCCGTTCCGGCTGTCTCTTCTGTACCAGAGTTTTCTTCCATTCCGGTTGTCTCTTCCGTATTGCTTTCTTCTATATTAATGTCACTATTATCCGTCTCCGCCGGTTTACTTTCTGTACTGTCCGGCTCCGCGGTTGCCTCAGCCTCGTTTTCTGCGGCGGCTGTCTCCGTCCCGCCTTCCGAAGCGCTTTCCGTGCTGTAGCATCCGCCTGAATGGGTATGCTCTTCCTTATCGCAGGTCAGAACTTCTCCTTCACAGCCATCATCATGGCTATGTTCATCCTTACCGCAGGTCAGCTCGCCGTTCTCGTCGTAGCAGCCATCGTCATGGCTGTGTTCTTCTTTATCGCAACTTTTTGTCTCATAGCAGCCATCACCATGCGTGTGTTCTTCCTTCCCGCAATCAAGAACTTCTCCGCCGCCGCTGTTGTTCCCGTTTCCATCACCGCTATTGCTGTTGCTGTTTCCACTGCCGCTGTTTCCATCGCTGCTGTGGGAAGGCGTCTCGCCCGCCGATGTATCCTGTCTCTTTTCCTCTTCTGTATTAACCTCTGTTCCAGCCCCGGCATTTTTCCCCTCCTCACAGATGAGAACTCTCTGTTCCTCATAGCAGGAGGCATCATGCTCATGAAGTTCTATCTCGGGCAGTGTGCATACCAGATTCCCATCGGCATCATAACAATCTTCGTTATGCTCATGGATCACAAAATCCGCGTAGCCGCAGACCAGTTCCCCATCCTCGTCATAACACTCATCCGTATGCTCATGCACTTCCAATTTGCAGTCCAGTACTTTTCCTTTTTTCGTCAAAGCCTGGCCTGTTGTCATCAGGATCATGATCGTCCCTGCCGCTGCGACGATCGCAAGGCACAAAATCATTTTCTGCCACCGTCTGCTGTTTTTCCGTTTGTGCAGGATCTCTGCCGCCTGTTTTAATATCGAAGCTACCATTGCGCTGCCTCCTTCCTTTCATTTCCCTCTCTATCAATTGATCAATCCGATATTTGACAAAGGCCAAACACAAAATGCCACTTTGCCTACCGTTGTACTGATTTCCACGCATCCTATTCTGTCATTTCTGCTGTCTATCGACACCAGCCTGTGGTCTCCGAGAACAAACATCCGCCCCTCCGGCACCTGACAGGGGAGTGTAATATTGCAGTCCCCCAGAGCTTTATCTGTAACATAGGGTTCATCCAGCATTACATTGTCTACATAAACATTGCCCTCCGTGTCCATATCCACCCACTGTCCCGCGCAGGCTATCACCCTTTTTAAAAGGATATCGTTTCCGTGATAAAAAGCGATCACATCCCCTGTCTCGAAGCGGCTCCCTTTTATCGCTACCACAATATCCCCGTCATGCAGTGTCTCCGTCATGGAATCCCCGGAAATCTGTAAAACCGGGAGAAGCAGGACCACGACCAGCACCACCGCTGCCATAACCGCGATCAGTGCGCCCAATGTGCTCTTCAGCACCCGCCCGTATGATCTTTTATGTTTTTCCCTTTTCAGTTCCATCTCCACAAGATCACTTGTGAGCTTTATTTTCAGTTGTTCTCCCTGTCCATCCTGGAGTTTTCCATCCGGCTGCGAAACGCCCTGTACCTCCTCCATCACAATTCCTCCCTCGCTTTTCTCACCCAGAGCTGCCTGATACTTTCCAGATAGATATCCGCCGCTTTCTGCGCCGCCTCAAAAACGCCGCCCAGTTCCATAGACACTTCTGCGATAGATCCGGCTTCCTCCAGCCCTTTCAGACGCTTTTTCTGCAGTTCGATCACATGCATCTTCAGATTGTGGATCTGTTCGTCTTTTTTATCCAGCCGCCCCTTCAGCTTATGGATCTGTGCATCCTTGCTGTTCAGACGGGCTTTCAGGCGCCCGCAGAGTTCCTCCTCCTCCCGGAGGCGCCCCTCCGTCTCCTCGAGTTTTTTCTGCAGTTGTTCCGCCTCCTGCACCTGAACCAGCAGCAGCTGAAGTACCTCCTGCCGTTTCAGCTTGTGTAGTTCCTTTTCTGTCATATTGAATCCCTTTTCGAATCTGCCGCTTATACCTCATAATGTTCGTTATGAGGTATAAACAGCTCCTTCATGATCAATAAAAAGCCGGAAAAAGCCTTTTTTTCTTCGGATTCTTGACGCTTTTTTTGACGGTTCATCTGTTATACTGTAAATAATCAAAAAAAGAGAATCATAACGAATGCATTTGGAAAAAAATTCATGTTTTTTAAAGATTCAGCTTTAAAAATCGGTTTCCAAGTGTTAAAATAGAAAAAATATGATATGTAATACAGACTTATACCTCATAACGAACATTATGAGGTTTTTTATGCCATAAGGCCCAGCCCCTCGATCTGTTTTTCCTGTTCCTCACAGCTGACCAGTGTATAGATCCGCGTCGTATTGATGTTGGAATGCCCCAGCAGGTCCGCCAGATGGCAGATATCATGCTCCGCTTTATAGTAGGTCACCGCGAACAGATGACGGAAGTTGTGCGGAAATATCTTTTCCCTCAAAACCTCCGCCTCCTCACATAATCCTTTCATCTCATGGAGAATATTGCTCCGGTCAACCGGTTTTCCGCTTCGGGTGACAAAGATGCTTCCCTTTAAGATTTTCTTCTCCCTGACATATTTTTTCAGTTCAAGGCACAGCTCTCCCGGTAATAGCACAATGCGTATCTTCCCTTTTAAAGAGACCTGCGCCCTGCGCGTATCCAAAGATTCCACCGTGATGAACGGCAGTTCGCTGATCCGTATCCCGGTCGCTCCCATCGTCTGCATCAGCAAATACAGCCGCTTATTCTTTCTGCATTTTGCCGCCTCCAGCAGGCGAAGATATTCTTCCCTGCTCAGCTCCTTCTCCTTTTTGCGGAACGCTTCTCTCTGTATCCTGAAAGCCTTTACCCTGCAGTCCGGGTATCCCGTGATCTGCAGAAAACTGTTCACGGCCGCCAGCATTGAATTTGCGCTGGAAACAGTGTAATGTTCCGACAGGTACTGCTTGTAGCATATCACTCTCTCCTTCGTGATCGGATTCTCTCCGACATACTCCGCAAAGCGCTGTACATCCCGCACATATTTTTTTACGGTCGCCTCGCTTTTTTCGTCTTCCCTGAGTTTCTGTTCAAATAATTCCGTCATTGTTGTGTTTTTTTCCATACCGTTTCTCCTTTGATCCTGACAAATCTCTCCCTGTGCCATGTATCATAATATACCATGGGCGTCTGCCGAAATATCTTTGTTCTTTTTAACATTCCCCTCCGACTATGCCCTCTTTCGGGTGTCTGAACCTTGACACCAAATTATACGGCTGATAGAATATTCTTATTGAGTCATCTGTTTTATCCAGGTAAGGTATATGTCTTTCATGCATTATACCGCCTGTCAGGGAGGAATGTATGTACCATTGTCATTTACGATTTTATTTTCTCAGCCATCAGCCTGAATTATTCGCACCGCTAAAAGAAATGCCTCCTTTGGCTGCCTTTACGCATGAATTCCGGGAAGGTGAAAAACCGGAAAGAAATCTGACTGCAAAAGCGGATGTCATTCTTGCCGACCTGCAGGATGAAGATACGGATCATGTGATAAAAGAACTGAAGGCATGGAAGAAGGCAGAGGCTCAGCTCATCGTGCTCATCCGGAAGGATCAGCTTGAAAGCCTTACAGATTTTCTTCCTGAAATTGCAGATATCTGGATGCTTCCCATAACTGAAGCGGAACTCCGTTTTCGTTTTCTCCGCTGGCAGCAGGACTGTAAGATGCGCAAAGATTACTGGCAGGCAAGCCACTATCTGGAGAGCGTGATCAACAGTTCCCCGAGCCTGATCTGGTATAAAGATAAAAACGGTATCCATGAAAAAGTAAATGACAGCTTCTGCGCAACAGTGGGAAAAACCAAAGCCCAGGTGGAGGGCAGAGGCCACGCCTATATATGGGATGTGGAACAGGACGATCCCGCCTGCATCGAGTCTGAGCGCATTGTGATGGAAACGAAGAAAACCTGTGTTTCCGAGGAGATCATTCAGACCGGCGAGGGATTGCGCACCCTTTCCACTTATAAGTCCCCACTATATGATCTGGACGGCAGTGTGATGGGCACGGTCGGCCTTGCGATCGACGTGACGAAAGAGCAGGCCTATGCCCAGGAGCTCATCCGGAAAAACCAGACGCTGGAAATGCTCTTTACCACAATGGACTGCGGTATTATGTGCCATTCTCTGGACGGCTCACAGATCGTAAGCATCAATCCCGCCGCACTGGAAATTCTGGGATATGATTCTGCGGAAGCCATGATCCGGGACGGATTTGACCTCGTCGCATCCACCGTATTTGAATCGGATAAAGCCAAGCTGCAGCAAAAGATCCGGTCATTGAAGAAGGTCGGTGACAGCGTCAGCGTAGAGTACAGAGTCGGACATGCGGACGGGAAAGTCCTGCATGTTATGGGCAATATCAAGCTCATAGAGGAAAACGGGACTTTGCTCTATCAGCGATATCTTCTGGATTGTACCGCCCAGAAGAACAGGGAAGAACAGGCGAGGCTGGAAGCGGAGCGCCGCCAGATGGAACTGATCTACGCCCTCTGTGTGGAGTATAATCTTGTCTGCTCTTTTGACCTGAAGACCGGAAAGGGCAGCGTACTTCGAAGCGGCGAATGCAAAAACGGTATATTGGAAGCTATTTTTTCCGAAGGGGAACTTTCCCTCGAGGAGTGCATGGAGCGCTACATAGAAGCCGGGGTTTACGGGGAAGATAAAGACACACTGCGGCAGGCGCTCTCGTGCAGACATCTTGAAGAAGCGCTCTCTGAAGGGCTGATCTACTCGATCAACTTCCGCACTGTATGCTGCGGCGAGCTGCGCTATTTTCAGGCGAAAGTTGCCCGGACCGACGACTGGAGGACAAATCACGGCATTGTCCTCGGCTTCCGCAGCATAGACGAAGAGACCAGAAGCGACCGCGAGAAAACGGAACTGTTGGAAAATGCGCTTGCCCAGGCAAACCGTGCCAGCAAAGCCAAGAGCACTTTCCTCTCCAACATGTCCCATGATATCCGCACGCCGATGAATGCCATCATCGGTTTTACGACTCTGGCTATCACTCACATCGATCACCAGAATCAGGTGGAAGAATATCTGAAAAAGATCATGACCTCCGGCAACCATCTGCTCAGCCTGATCAACGATATTCTGGATATGAGCCATATCGAAAGCGGAAAGATCCATCTGGAGGAAGAGCCCTGCAGCCTTCCCGATATTCTTCACGAACTGCGCAACATCATTCAGGCAGATGTCCACGCCAAACAGCTGGATCTGTATATGGATGCCGTCGATATCCGGCATGAAGAAATCTGCTGTGACAGGCTGCGTTTAAATCAGGTTCTTTTAAACCTTCTCGGCAACGCGATAAAATATACGCCTACGGGCGGCATGGTCAGTTTGAAGGTGATCGAAAAGGCTGAATCGCTGGCTGGTTTTGCCAATTATGAATTTCATGTCAAGGATACGGGCATCGGCATGAGTGAAGAGTTTGTCTCCCACATTTTCGAACCTTTTGAGCGGGAGCGCAATTCCACGATCAGCGGCATCCAGGGCACCGGCCTGGGCATGGCCATCACCAAAAACATCGTCGACATGATGAACGGCTCCATCACCGTAAAGAGCACGCAGAATGTCGGCACCGAGTGCGTGGTTTCTCTCGCCCTGCGCCTTGCCACCGGCGAGAAAGAAGAACCGGATATCCCCGAACTGAAAGGATTCCGGGCGCTGGTTGTCGACGATGATTTCAACACCTGCGACAGTGTGACTACCATGCTCCAACAGATCGGAATGCGGGCGGAATGGACCCTGTCGGGAAAAGAAGCTGTTTTGCGCACCCGACAGTCGGTGATGCGCGACGACCGCTATTTTGTCTATATCATCGACTGGCTCCTGCCCGATATGAACGGGATCGAGGTCGCCAGAAGAGTCCGCAAGGAGATGGGGGAAGATGTGCCTATCATTGTCCTCACCGCTTACGACTGGAGCGATATCGAAGATGAAGCCAGGGCGGCGGGCGTGACTGCCTTCTGCAGTAAGCCTCTGTTTTTCTCGGAACTCCACAGATGCCTTCATTCTATTGTAAACGCCGATAAGGTGTGCAGCAAAACGGATGTGGAGATACAAAGGAACCTTCACAGCGGGCGTATTCTGCTGGCGGAGGACAACGAGCTGAATCAGGAAATTGCCCTTGCCATTCTGGAGGAAGCCGGATTTACCGTAGACGTTGCCGGAAACGGACAGATTGCCGTCGATATGCTGAAAAAATCCGAGCCGGGATATTACCAGGTGATCCTGATGGATATCCAGATGCCGGTGATGAGCGGGCATGAGGCTGCGAAAGCCATCCGGGAGCTGGAAAATAAAGAACTCTCTTCCATTCCCATACTGGCGATGACGGCCAACGCTTTTGAGGAGGATAAAAAAGAAGCTTTGCGGAACGGCATGAACGGCCACATCGCAAAGCCCATCGATATCGATAAACTGATGAGTACTCTTGACGAAGTTCTGGGAGAGAACATATAAGATCGGGCAGGGTGCGGGCAGCTTATGCTGCATCCTTCCTCTCTGCATCTGCGCATATAGAAATGGCATGGCTGCCGGGTTTTCTGCCGACTGCCATGCCATTTCCTATTCCTGTCAATTTTCAAACAATCTTTGGTAAACCCTGTTGCCGATCAATGCGTGCCCGATTGTATTGGGATGCAGCCCGTCCACAAGATAGGAAGACTGATTCCCCCCGAAATCCAATCCCGGTTCATTGTACAGATCGATCACCCGGATTCCCCAGAAAGCCGCCATCTCCTGAATCGCCGCCGCATACTGCGCCAGATTGTAACCGTTTTTATTATTCCGCGTATAACCCCAGCGTCTGGCCGGCGTCATGAACACGATCTCACTGTCAGGATACATCTGCTTCAAGCCGCACATCATCAGGTTCAGTCCGCCATAGAAGGTAGCACCGGTCATATCTCCGAACGCTCCCAACGGCGTACCGCTCTTTCCCGCCCCATTATAATCATTGGTTCCGCCGAGTACCAATATAAGATTGGCATCCCGGTCCATCTCCGGATAACGGTCAAGGAGTTTGCCCGGGTTCATTCCTGCCACACAGGAACCGTTTAAGCCGTACTCGTTTAAAACCGACGCACAGCATTTCCCGCTGACCACATTGGGAAAAGTTCTGCTCCTGTCCTTCAGTTTATCTCCGTAAGTAAAACTGTCCCCCAGTGCATTGATCTTAATATCTCCCTGAATCTCTACATTCTGCTGGGGCACCGGTTCCGGGATCTCATATTCCTTTGTTGTGCTTTCGGGAATATAGGCCGGTATACCGATATAATAAATGTACAGCCAGCCGTCCTTTGTCCTTGCAACGGAAATCGCAGGCTGCCCTTCATATAATATGCCGAGCGGGGTATAATCCTTTCCCGGTCCGGAATACACCTGCGTGTCTTCCTTTATCGTCAGATACGCCGTATATGCAGACATATTTACCGCGCTGTTTTCCGCCGCATTGTTTCCGCCATCCGGCAGGACCTCTTTCGCATACGCCTGCCTTCCTCCTCCCAGGAAACACCAGACCCCGATCAATATACTAAAAAGCAGCACTGCTGTTTTCCGTCTCATAGTTTTCTCCAATATATAATATTTACTATTTTTATATCCGATTATCTGGGATATACAACCTGGCTTAAGTCAGCCGCGCCGCGAAGCGCAAGCGCATTCTGGATATAAGCCCCGGCGTTCGGCCCGTCAAGCTGTTTGAAGCAGTCATAAGTGCCTTTATGGCTGCCGTCCACATTGGTAAGGCCCAAAGCAAGCCCCTGCGCGATCTCAGCCGGATGGTCTGTCTGTCCGGACATGATCATGCCGTCGATATGCTGGTTGTTTGCCGCCTGCTGGTAGCCGAGCACCATAGCCGCGCATGCATAGTCATCCCCCTGCGTCGTCGTATAGCCTACTTCTATCAGAAGAATGGAACGAACCTGGCCAGTCGGGGAAAGAAGGTTCGGGCTGCACATATAGTCTGTCAACACTTCGATGTTTTCCATTGTCATATAGGCAGTGCCCACATTATGTTTCACAAGATTCTTGTAATATGCGCCGCCTGTCCAGTATGCCGCCCAGGTAAGGGGTACCGGATAAGGATGGGTCACAAGTCCCCAGTCGATGTTGCCGCCTGTGGAAACGATCGCGTTGAACGAATCGATGAAATCCTTGCTGTCATATTTGCCCGCTTCCGGCCGGTTGCGGTCCCACTGCTGGTCCATACAGATGTATACGTTGGCGTTGGCATTTCTGCTCTTGATCGCATTGTAGCAGATACGGAAACCTTCCGCATATTCATTTACATAAGTATTCAGATCGTTGATCGCCGCATAGTTCCACTCATGTCTCTTGTTTACTTCGTTGCCGATGACCCAGTTGTCTACCCTGCCGTGTGTCCCGTCAGAGTAACGCTCCGCAAGGAAAGCCGCCGTAGCTGCCAGATAATCCACGCCGTCCTTCTCCGCCGTATTAAACAGATAATACTGGCAGGGGAAGCCGTCCCTCGCAAGGGGATGGATCAGCTGGGGCGCCCTTCCGTCGTTGGGATTTAACAGCTGCGCCGTGATCTGGATCCCTCTTCCCGTGAGCTTGCTGAAAATATTGTCGTATTCCGCCACAGCGAAACCGTTGAACTGATAATTTCTTCCGTTGTAAGTATAATTGACCGTGGGATAAACAGAATCCGTCGTAGGTCCGATAAATTTGCTCACCGGGAGTACGAGCGCCGTCTGTTTTACACCGAGATCACCGATCTCGCCGTTATTGATCTTCATCGGATCGATGATCAGTCCCTTCTTGCCTGTCACGGTTCTCCCAAATGTCTTATTGGCGATCGCTTCCGGGTTGATGATGTAGGCGCCGCTGTTCAACGGTACATACTGCCCTCCCCGAAGTGCTGCCACAATAAATTTGGAATACAGCCTGGAATCCGCGCTGTTTGCATTCAGAGGCGTCACGAATGCCGCGTTTGCCCCCGCCGGTGCGCTCGCCACAGCTGCTGTTGTAATAGTGTCGGAATAAATCGGCTCTGCAAAAAGATAAAGCATGCCGTCATCGCTGGCAGGCGCCTTTGCTGCACTTGCCGACACCTGCACATCCGTGCCGCTGATCGCTGCCGTAACAGCCATACCGGATCCTGCTGCCTGTACTTTGACTGCGCCGTCTCCCACCACGCCGGATGATACCAGCAGGGCAACGGAAAGAATGCCCGCAGCCAGTCTGCGTAAACCTTTTAAGTTCATAACCTATCTCCTCCTTCGGTTTTAATATTTGCATCTTTATTCTAGCAAAAAATCATTTTCCGGGCAACTGATAATACATACTTTTTTTTTTTTTTTTAAAGAATTTTCAGCAAAAAAAA
>ERZ808028.561-NODE-561-length-29918-cov-14.014309_pt1 | contig 29918 bp, 28 predicted proteins | sample MGYA00380184_ERZ808028 | MGnify/ENA primary metagenome ERZ808028 (study PRJEB31490, sample SAMN06133397) | mouse gut metagenome | isolation source: J8_1 | host: mice | place: China: Chengdu | collected 2015-05 ...
CATACGCACTGGGATATCTGACGCCCAAACAGTACAGGGAAACATATGCAACCGTACAGTAATTGCGGATTGTATGCAAAAAAATACAATTTAAGTGTCCAATTTTTGTTGACCAGTGCACAGGGGACTTACAGGCAACCCTGCAGGAAGCAGCGGAAGCGATGGATGCGGTATTCAGGGAGGCAACGCTCCCGCCGCTGGATATAAGCACGGCAAAGGACAATATCATATTCCAGCTTGTGAACACCATGCAGAACGAGGATATGCTGAAAAACCTGCCACACAGGGACTTTCAGGATCTGTCCATCATATACCGATGGGTAGTAGGCGTGGAACAGCAGGGACTTTCAAGCGTTGTAATCAATAATCATGTGGCAGAGTCACTGGGAATGGGTGAGGAACAGTTATTCAAGGCTGCTGCGGAAAACACCAGACGCATACTGCCGCCCGTGGTGCAGTCCATGAATGAAGTCATGAGGGATATGTTTGTGGCTGACGGTATGCCGAAAGAGCTGGCAGACCTCATGATTGGGGAGCAGGAGCCGGAAATGACCATGTGGGTTATATCAAATGAAAGAAAGATAGACGGTGCGGCTTCCATGCTTTATGAAGATAAGCTGCACAGTCTGGCAGAGAGAGTAGGGACAGACCTGTATATCCTGCCTTCTTCCGTACACGAAGTTATTGCCGTATCCGTAGAAATGGGAGAACCGGAAGAACTGGCACGGATGGTTGCGGAGGTAAACATGGATCAGGTGGACCTTAGTGAGCGGCTTTCCAATCAGGTGTACCATTACGACAAAGACCTGCGGAAGATCACGCTTGCCACGGACACGCCAAACAAGAGGCTGGACGGCGTTGTGGCGGAGCAGGGGTTTGTTTATGAAACGAAGCAGTCCAGATAGGAGGTTATTATATGGAAGAAACACCAAAAGAACTGACCGTAAAGGAACTTATGGAACTGGTGCAGCAGCAGGAGGGGGAATTTATTATCCGCATTGAGCCGGGAGAGGGGGAGACGGATGCAGGAACAGGAACCTTTTAAACTGGAAGTCGTATCGGTAAGGCTGGTAAAGGATGCACCGCTGTTTTCAGACCACCAGCTCACAAGCCCGAAAGATGCCGTAAAGGTAGTGGGAGATTTTTTATGTGAGATGGACAGGGAAGTATTATGTGTCATCAACCTGAAATCGGATGGAACACCGATAAACTGCAATATTGTGAGCATAGGGGCAGTTAATCAGACGCTTGCAGAGCCGAGGGAACTTTTCAAGGCAAGTATCCTTTCCAATGCGGCGCAGATGCTCATGATGCATAACCACCCAAGCGGCAGTCTCGAACCGTCCAGACAGGACGTTATGATGACAAACAGGATACTGGATTTGTCAGAACTGATAGGAATTAGGCTGGTTGACCATATCATTGTGGGAAATGACAGTAACAGATATTTTAGTTTTAGTGAAAAAAAGATGATAGAGTACCCGGTAATAACCTATAGGACAGACTACGAGGATTTGAATTTGGGGAGTATTCCAGAGGTTGCAGAAAAAGGGAAAGCAAGGTGAGGCGATGGAAGAACGAAGAAGTTTTACGGCAGAGGAGCTTGCGCTTGCAAAGAGCGTTGACCTGACGGCGGTGGCGGCAAGCCTCGGCTACACCGTGAAAAAGATAGGCAGATACCACACCCTGAAAGAAATGGATTCGATACGGATTTACAACCGCACGAACTGGTTCCGGTGGTCAAGGGAACATGAGAGGGGAAGCAACGGCGGCTCGCAGATAGATTTCCTGCGTGTCTTTGCAAACATGGACGTTAAGGAGGCGGTATTCTGGCTCCTTGATTTTTCAGGATACCAGAGAAGCGGGGAGTGGGAGAAAAAGAGCGTCAATGTGTATGTGGAAAAAAATCATTCCACGGTAGAAAAGAAAAAATCTTTCGTACTCCCTGCCCCGGCAAAGGACAATGACTGTCTTTATTCGTACCTGACAGGGGACAGGGCGCTTGACAGGCATACTGTGGATTATTTCGTAAGCTGCGGATTGATCTATGAGGAACGAAGCCATCACAACATTGTCTTTAAGGGGAACGATGTGCAGGGCAAAACACGCTTTGCAAGCATGAGGGGCGTGTTTGACCGGGACGGGAAAGCCTTTAAGTGCGATGTGGCGGGCAATGACAAGAATTACGGGTTCAACATCTGGTACGGGCAGAGTGATGAAGTCATGGTATTTGAGGCGGCAATAGACCTGATGAGTTATGTGGAGATCCGTGGCGATTATGTAACAAACAAACTGGCGCTTGGGATGCTTTCCGATGCGCCGCTTGCCACTTTTTTAGAGGAACACCCGAAAGTCAGCAGGATTTCATTCTGCTTTGACAATGACGGGCCAGGCAGGAAAGCGGCGGAGGCGCTCATGGAGAAATACTACGGGCTGGATTATGAAGTGGATGACTGTCCGCCGCCGAAGCCGTTTAAGGACTATAACCAGTGGCTCCAGACTGCAAAAAAGTGTATTTCCGCTCCTGCTCCGCCCAAAGCGGCAGTGCGTTGAAAAAGTCAACTGAAAGCAAAAAAGTGGCTGCAAAAATTCAGTTGAAAGCGCAAAAACCAGTTGAAAAATTCAGTCCACATGGAAAATCATGGCAGGAACAGAAGTGGCAGCTTCGGAATTGGTAACTGAAAAAGTCAGTTGAAAGCAGGAAAATGAACTCAAAAAGTCAACTGAAAGTACAAATATGAACTGATATTTTAAGTTATATCCATATAGGAAGCGGGGTTTTAGGGGCAGTCCCCTAACCAGAGGCACTTGTATTACAAAGTGCGTATCTGGCAAATTCCTATCGGAATTTGAGCGGGGGCAGAAATCATGGGATTCATTTTATACAGATAAGGAGGTGGCTGCAGTTGGAAACCGTGGATGTGCAGAAAGAGGTGCTTGAGGAAGTAGAATTACTGGGGCGGACAGGATATTTCACAGAGCTGCGTGTGGATAAGGAAACAGTGCCGGAGGAGATGCACTGTTATGAGCTGCGGTATGGTGATGACGACGGGTTTCCGGTGTCCGTGGAGGAAAGCGTCAGGGTAAATTATTTTGGAGCGGTTCTTTTTACGGAAACGCTGGAACTGGGAAACGAAAAAGCCCTGCAATTCGGATATGAGGATTTCAGCTACACGGGCGGGCAGATGTATCTATCACAGGTAATAGGAGGGCAGGAGCCGGAAGATTTTAAGGATGGGAAAGAACTTGCAGAGTTTGTTGCAGGGGAAATTTCCATAACGGAGGAAGAAGGTCAGAAACTGATTGGCTATATGGAAGGGCATGATTATTGCCTGAGACACATGGACGGAAAGATGTTCCGGGGTGATCTGTGCTGGGAGCAGGGGAAAGTGCATTGGGAACCATATGATATAGAAGATGCGGTCAATATAGCTGCGGAATGGAATTATGAGCTGCTACAGGAGGCAGAAGAGGCAGTGTTAGATCCGGAAGATGATGATTATGCAGATAAGAAAAACTATCTTGACACCCTGCGGAAAGATGAAGAAATTCTGGATAAGATGTTTGACCGCACAAGGTACGGAAAAGAGCTTGATGCGCTTGCGGTGACGCTTGCTGAGGCGCTGATTGCGGATATAAGCAGGGAGGGTGGGATTGATGCCGCTGTCAGGAAAATGACAGACCAGATAAAAGCGGGGGAGGACCTGCTCCCGGATGTTTCCCCTGCATTAAAGAAGGACGGAGGGAGGTCACGGTAGATGGCGGCAGAAAAAAAGGACATCATCAAGCCTTTCCGTCTGACACAGCAGGAGGCGGACAGGCTGAAAAAGCAGGCTCAGGAAAGCGGTATGAAAGAATCAGAGTATATCCGGCTGCTGCTGTCACAAAAGCCCAACGATTACCCTGAAATCCGTATCCTCCTGAAAGAGCTGATCAATGAGGTCAACGCAATCGGGAACAACATCAACCAGATTACAAGGAACTATAATTCAAAGCTGTACCGCACGGAGGACAGGGAGCTTTTGAGCGCTTATATGAAAAAGCTCAACATGACTGTAAGGGCGGCGGCGGATAAGATAGGCAGCATGTAAGGAAGGGGGGAGCCATTTGACGGATACACTGACGGAGACACAGGAAGAGCGCCTGCGTGAGAACGGCTATTTTCTCTATCAGGGCTGTCATTTCAAGCCGGTGCGACAGTTTGAGAAAAACGAGGGGGACTTTTTTGACATTACGAGGCGGCTGAAACGTGACGATGAGCTTGGCATGATGAAGGAGGACTATTACGGCAGACAGAAACACCCATATTCCCATAAGGAGTTTTATGCAGCATCCACGGACAAAACAGCGGATATATTTTTCTGTCTTGAAACAATGAAACAGTATGTCCCCTGTGAAAATGAAATGCAGGAGTATGTCACGGAACCGGAAAAGAAACAGGACAGAGGGAAAACAAGGTAAAGGCGGCGGAAAAGATTGGCGATCAGCAAGATACTTTATATCGGGGACTGCGGTGCAGGGTATGCGGGGAAGCACTTGAAACAGGCACTCGATTATATAACCGTGCCGGAGAAAACAGGCGGAGGGCAGTTCGTGGGTTCCCTTAACTGCCAGCAGGAACAGGTATATGAACAGATGCGGCAGACAAAGGAACAGTTTGGAAAGACGGATCAGAGGCAGGGCTATCACCTGATCATATCCTTCGTGGAGGGTGAAGTGGATGCGGACACTGCCTTTGAGGTGATCGGGAAGTTTGCAAAAGAGTATCTCGGCAAAGACTATGAGGCTCTGTATGCGGTGCATGACAACACAAACCATATCCACGGTCATATCATCTTCAATAGTGTCAGTTTCCGGGACGGCAGAAAGTACCGTTATAAGAAAGGGGACTGGGCAAGGGAGATACAGCCCGTCACGAACCGCCTGTGTGAAGAGTACGGGCTTTCCACGATTGAAATATCAGAGGACAGGGCGAAGAAATCTGAAAATTATAAGGAATGGAACGATTTTCGGGATGGCAGATTTGTGTGGGCGGACATGATAAAGCGTGACATTGATGCGGCAGTCATTCAGTCGGCAACCTATGAGTCCTTTTTATCCGTCCTTTCCGAAATGGGTTACGGGATAAAGAACGCATACAGGACGGAAGGAAAGCACCTTGCAATCAAGCCTATGGGCATGAGCAGGTTCAGGCGGTGTAAATCGCTTGGGGAGGATTACACGGAGGAGCGCATACGGGAACGGATCGCACAGGAGAACCTTTCTTCCTATAAAAAGGTACAGCAGGTGCAGGAGACAAAAATCGTGCGATGCCGTGTAAAACGCTATAAAAAAGCAAAAATGTCCGGCATACAGAAACGCTATTTTGCAAGGCTTTACAAAACGGGGCTTTTAAAAAAGCGCCCATACAGCAAGGCATGGCAGTATCGTGATGACATCAGAAAAATGCAGAAATTACAGGAAGATTACCTGTTCCTTGCAAGGCACGATGCATCCACGGCGGGGGACATCAGGCAGACGGCAGCACAGATGGCGGACAGGAAGAAAGAGACTTCAAGGGAAAAAAGCCGGATATTCAAGGAACGTGCAAGAATGAAGCCGCTTTTTGATATTGCGGCGCAGATGGAGGCGCTTTTGGAATGTGAAAACTGTTACCAGCGTGGGGAAGCCCTGTTTGAGAAAGAGCATGGGCAGTATGCCGCACTGTCGGCAAGGCTTGAAAAGGAAGGATACACGGCAGGGCAGCTTGCAGAATTTAAGGAACATTACCGGAGCGAGATCGCACGGATAAGGGAAAAGGAGAAGGCAGTGGCGAAAGAGGAACGGATCGCCGCCCGCATCCTTGCGGAAATCACGGCAGGGGAGAGGGCAGGAAAACCGGAGCCGGAAAAGAAACAGGAAAAGGAGAGGGAACGGAAAGAAAAATCCAGATGAGTGTAACAGCCCCAAAACGGCTGTTTATTTTTTGCCCAAAACGGGCAGGAAGGGAGGACATTGATGCAGGAACGGACGGCGCTTAGCGGCATGGACCTGAAAGCATATCTTGGCAGGCTGAAACAGAACCCGAAGTATACGGAAGAAATCTTAAAGCTGATAGAGGATGACCTGCGGTTCGGTCTGACAAAGGAGGAAACAGAGGAATACAGCGCTGGCAGATACGATTACAGACAGATGTGCGTGTATTCCCGCTGTCTGCGCAACGGTTACAATGAGGAGGAAAAGGCTGCAATCTTAAAAGAGGGGTTAAGCGGCGACCAGATGGCGGTGGCGCTGGAGTTTTATGAAAAAGGCGTCCCGATGAATACCATAACCGAAGTGCTTTCCAGTGCGGAAAATACGGCGTATACCATGAAACGCCTTTTTTCACAGGTGCTTTGCAAGGCAAGGGAGGCAGAGCCGGTGAGCGGGCAGGATGCGGCGTATGCAAAGGAACTTATGCAGCAGATCCATGAGGTGGTCGAAAAGATTTCCTGTCAGGAAAAACGGTATGACGCCTTAAATGAGAAACTGAAAGAGATCGGGACAGCGGGGCAGGATGCACAGATACAGAGCAACCTCCTTTCACAGCTTTCCGAAAAGGACAAAATGCTGGAAAAGCAGCAGAATGAACTAAACGAGGCAAGGGTGCAGATTGCAAGGCTGCATGGTGAGATAGAAGCAGTAAGAAAGGAGCGGAAAGCATTGGAGGAACAAGTAAAAAATATGGTCAGTGCAGAGCCGGAATCGGCGGCAGAACCAAAAAAGCCGGAAAAGGATAAGAAGCCGGAAACAAAGGCGGAAAGCAGTGCGCCCGCTATGCCGGAATCGGCGCTTTATCCCGGAATCGAATACCATGCCGCAGTTGTGGACAGGGACGGCAACATTATCCGCTTTGTCCCGGTGGAGCGCATGGAGCGTAAAGACAGGGGGAGCGTGATGAGTTCCATGTTCTCACGTCTTTTCTTAAAGAAAAAAACGGACATTGTGAAGCTGCTTGCGGAAAAGGACCTTTCGCCGGAACAGCTTGTGCAGGTGCGCAGCGCCATTGAGAAAGGGCTGTCAGAGAAGCAGTTGCTTGTGCTGATAAACAATAAAATCCCGGCAGAACAGATGGAAGAGATCATAAACATCGCAGTCTATGAAAACAAAATGAAGGAGGGGCAGTAATGGGACTGGTGGCAGTAACAGAAACGGCGCAGATGTTCCAGCAGAAAAACATTGTCCTGACAGAGAGGGACAAGGAGTTTGTGGTACAGTTTGCTTTCCGTACAAATGACCGGGAACTGACAAACAAGCTGATTGATGAGCTTACGGAAGCGGGTGCAGACAGGGATACAGTATGCAGGAAATATCAGGCACTCACGGGTTCCCAGCCGGACTGGATACAGAAGATCGAAAACCTGCTCGTGTCGCTTGAAATGTACCGTGTGCAGGAGGAACAGGCAGTAAAGACCTTATCGGAACTTCTGTCTGCCTGCGGCATTTCCATGAGCGAGGAGGAAATCAGGAATACGGATACCGCAAAAGTGCAGGAGCGTGTCAAGAAAGAAGCAAGTTTATAGGAGGCGTGGTATATGAACCTTACGTTTCATGATGATTATATCGTAATAGTTACGCTGCCCACGGACAGTAAACAGATACAAATGGGGATACACCAGAAGGATGCCAGTTTTGCCACATGGGAGGTTGCAGACGGAAATTACCAGCAGACACATTATTTTTCAGACAGGGACAGTGCAACCGAAGATCTGTGCAGGCGCACACTGGACGAACTGCGCCTGAAAAAGCAGGTACAGAAAAAAGAACAGGGAAGGGGGAGGTAGTATGGCGGAAGAAATACAGGAGGCAGTCCAGATTATCCGTGTCGGCTATGACGGGATAGAGATTGCAATGAAGGTCTGCGGCGGCACGATTGGGGGAATGAAAAAAGCACTGGATTTCCTGATTGCGGTCATGGACCATGAAAAGACACTGGGAAAGACGGACATGCGCAGGCTGCTTATGAAAGGCGGGGACCTTCAGGTGTTCCAGTTCCCCACGGAGGACACGAAGAAAGTGGAGAAGATGGCGAAAAAATACGGGCTTTTATATTCCGTACTGCCCGACATCAACAAGAAGGACGGCATGAGCGAGATCATCTTCCATACGGAGGCAGTCCCACGGGTAAACATGATGATACAGAAGCTGAAATCCGGCAGGATCGCCACGTTTGATGATTACCTGAAAAACGGGGACGAAAAGGAGATGGACAAGGTGCTGTCTTTCCTGAAAGAGCAGAAAAAGGGAAACGAAAACCTCCACACTGAGGAAGCGGCAAGGGCGGGCGAGGCGCTTGACGGGCTGATTGAGAAGGTCGGCAGCTATGCGATGGAGAAAAAGAGCATCAGTGTGGAGGAAGTAAAAGAAAATTTCAGCCTTGAAAACGAACAGGCGGAAAAGGTAGTGGGACAGCTTGAGCGGATCGGCGTCCTTTCCAAAGGGGAAGGCGGGCAGCACAGAGTCCTCATGGATAAGGAAATGTTTTTAAGCCGCATGAAAGGATACCGGGAGCTTGCACAGCGTATGCAGGCAGTAGCCGCCGCACAGAATCCTGACCTTACGGACATTACCATTACAAAGAAACTGATAACGGAGGAAAATGACCATGCCGTAAAGACAAGGATACCGGGAACTTGGGGAGAAAATGCCCAATATGTCTGGATCAACAAGGACAAGGCAATGGAAATCCACGACGGCAAGACAATACTGACTTTTCTTGACCGTAACAAGGAGTACAAGATTTATTCGGCGGACAACCGTGTGGTCGCAACCATGAAGGGGAAAGACCTGTACGAAGGGCATTATGACAGGGTAAGCGCAGAGGTGCGGAAACGGTATGCGGACATGGAGCGGAAGGCAAAGGAGCAGGAGAATATGCGGAAGAAAAAGCCCGCACCGAAAAAGGCGCCTGCGCCGAAAAAGAGGTAGCCGCCTATGGTACAGAACAAGAAAAAAGTGTCTTTGTGGTTCATCGTGGCAGGGGCGCTGCTCAGCGCCTATGCAGGGTATCTCTTAAACGGGGCATGGGAGCCGGGGATGGAGATGAACGCCTTTCTGGAGTCCTTTAACCGAGTGTGCGCTGAACCGTTTGCAAATTATTATAACCAAACAACCATGAAAGCGGTAGTGATAGCCTTAATTGTCTATGCTACCGCCCTTTTAATGTATATCACAAGCCAGCGGAACTTCATGCCGGGGAAGGAATTTGGAACGGCAAGGTTTGAATCGCCGCAGATGGCAAATAAGATACTGGCGGACAAGGACGTGAATTTTAACCGCATTTTGAGCCAGAACGTGAAAATGTCGCTGAATTTCCGGCGGCTGAAACTCAACGGGAACATCCTGATATGCGGCGGTTCCGGCGCAGGAAAGACCTTTTATGAGGTAAAGCCGAACCTGATGCAGATGCCGCATAACTGTTCCTTTATCTGTACCGATCCCAAAGGGGAAATCTTAAGAAGCTGCGGGGAGATGTTAAGGAACAACGGATACAGCGTAAAGGTCATAAACCTGCTGGAAATGGAAAAGTCGGACTGCTACAATCCCTTTTCCTATATCCGTGAGGAGACGGACGTGGTAAAGCTGATCACGAACCTTATCAGCAACACCACGCCAAAGGGCGCAACTCCCTCCGATCCTTTTTGGGAAAAGGCGGAAGGGCTGTTCTTACAGGCAATCTTCTATTATGTGTGGCTGGAAGAGCCGCCTGCAAGGAGGAACTTTGAGACAGTCTTACAGCTTTTGGGGGAGGCGGAAGTGACGGAACAGAACAAGCCTTCCAGACTGGACGTGCGCATGAAATTCCTTGAGGAAACTTCAAAGCTCGGCTCGGCGCACCCTGCGGTGAAACAGTACAACAAATGTATGCGTGGTGCGGGCGATACTGTCCGTTCCATCATCATCAGCGCAAACTCCCGGCTTGCCTTTCTGGAAAACAAGCAGGTGTTAAGGCTTTTGTCAAGGGACGATTTAGACCTTGCGGAACTGGGCATCGGCGTGAACGGGGACGGGGAGACGAAAACGGCGCTGTTCTGCGTCATTCCGGATTCCGACAAGTCCTACAACTTCATCATCGGGATGCTTTACACGCAGATTTTTCAGGAGCTTTACTATCAGGCGGACTTCAACTGCGGCGGGCGGCTCCCGATCCATGTGACCTTCATGCTTGACGAATTTGCAAACGTCGCACTGCCGGATGATTACTGCTCCCTTTTATCAACCATGAGGTCGAGGGAAATTTCCAGTATCATCATTATCCAGAATTTCGCCCAGTTAAAGGCGCTTTTCAAGGACACATGGGAAACCATACCCGGCAACTGCGACACGTTCATCTATCTCGGCGGCAATGAGCAGAGTACGCACAAATATGTTTCGGAACTGCTCGGAAAAGGCACGATTGACAAGAAATCAAGCGGCGAGACAAAGGGCAGGCAGGGAAGCTCCTCACGCAATTACGACGTGCTTGGCAGGGAGCTTTTCACAGCGGACGAAGTGCGGAAACTGGACAACAAGAAATGCATTATCTTTATCCGTGGCTTTGATCCGATTATGGACAGCAAGTTTATCCCATTCGGACACCCGGCATTTGACCAGACCGCTGACGGGAAAGGGAAGCCGTATGTCCATGTCCCAAACAGCGGAGGTGGCGGACAGGCGCTGCCGTTCCAACTGCTGACACCGAAGGCTCTTTCCTATTATGAGGAGCTGAAAAAGAAGGGTGAAAATGTCTATATTGACAAAATCGACTACAAGGACTTTGAACTTCTCACTGATGCCGGAATGCAGAAACGCTTCATCAGCATGGAGGAACAGGAGCAGAAGGAACAGCTTAACAGGGAACAGGACAATGAACTCCTGTATGCACAGGAGGACGTGCCGGAACCAGAGGCAGCCGAAACGAAACCGAAGCAGGCGGAAAAAGAGCCTGTGCCGGAACCGGAGGCGGCAGGGCGCAGGATTGAGGGAGAGGACACCATTATGAACCGTATGGCGCAGTGGAAATATTCCAAAGAGCAGAAGGACGAGCTGCATAAAATGATTGCGCTCGGTATGCCCACAAAGACCATACTGGCGGTATTCTACCCGGAAACAGACGTCATAAAGATGCGTGAGATCAGAAAGACATTCCAGACTGTGCGGCATTCAGAAAACTAGGGGCAGTCCCCAATGGAAAGGCGGTGGTTAAAGCAGTAACGCATCGGGGAAAGCCCGACTTAACAGTATTCCGGGGGAAAGCCCCGTCATGATAGAGCAGTCAGTAACAGTTTATAAACCAAAATGGAAAAGGAGATTATTTTTATGCGTAGAACAGAGATTATTTCAGGAACAATGGCAGCAGAAACAGTGGCAGCAGAGACAAAGGCAGGAAAGGGAAGATTATCAGGGGCAAAGAAGGCTGTGACGGCGTTCTGCGGTGCGGCGTACCTTGCCGTGGGCGGACTGCCTATGACAGTGTTTGCATCAGGGGCAGGAACCAGTGCGATCACACAGCCCCTTGACAACTTAAAGACACTCGTGATTGCGGTCATCGGTGCGGTGGGTGTCATTATCCTTGCAAAGAACGTCATGGAGTTTGCGCAGGCATACCAGCAGCAGGATTCCTCCACCATGAACTCGGCGCTCAAGGGAATTGTGGCAGGGATCATGATGGCAAGCATTTCTGCTGTCCTTACTTTTCTCGGTTTCTAAGAAAAAACAGCAGCGGGGGAGGGCGGGATGCCGCCTTTCCCTGAAAAGGAAAGAGGTGAGGATTCAGTGGATATTTTCAAGTTAGGGGACAAGATACTGGCTCTTCTGGAAATGGTGTTCGGGTTCTGGAACAATCAGGTAAGCCTTGTATTTGCCCTGTTGGGGCAGTCCCCGGTAAATTTTAAGGGCGGAGGTCCGTGGGGGCTGGTGGAAGGCGTGGAGCCGATTTTCGTGGCAGTGGGTTCTTCCCTTGTGGTGCTGTTCTTCGTGATCGGGTTCTGTGCGGAGAGTGTGGACGTGCGTGAGGAAATGCGCTTTGAGGTGATCCTGCGTATGCTGATAAGACTCGGACTTTCAGAATGGCTTGTGGCAAACAATGTCACTATCATGAAGGCATTTTTTAGTACAATCGGGAACCTTGTGAACGCACTGTCGGCGGGCGGCTACACGACGCTTGCCATTGACAGCGCACAGGCAGACGTCATAAAGGAGCTGGGTTTCGGTGAGGGGCTTATCATGCTGATACTGGCGGCACTTCTGAGCGTCATTGTCATTATCTGTGGCTTTTTTATGATATACATGGTGTACTTCCGTTTTTTAAAGATCATGGTCATCGTGCCGATTGGCTCCATTGCCTTTTCCACGCTGGCAGGCAACCGGAACGTGGCAAACACGGCAAGCACCTACGCCAAATATTTCTTATCCGTGGTATTTGAGGCAGTCACGATGGCGCTGGCAATCATGCTGTGCAATGCCTTCATCAGTGCGGGGCTTCCGTCCTTTACGGGCAGTTACGCAGACTGGGCGAAAACGCTCATTTACCTGTGTGAGATGACCTTTACGATTGCCCTTACCGTGGGAAGCGTCAAAGGGGCGCAGTCGCTTACAAGCAAGGCATTAGGATTATAGGAGGGCTGTATGGAAATAAGACCATTGACTAAGGCGGAACAGAAATACACTTACAGGCAGAGTATGCAGATCAGCGGGCAGACAGGAAGCATTGGCGTCATGTATGGGGGATATAAGAGTGATAAAGAGTTCTATTCCAGATTCTATGACTTAAATGAACGATGGAAAACAGGGGAATTTGAGGAGGGGCTGGAAAACCTCTTGAATATCCTGCGTTCTGACAAAGACGGATTTATGCGGAATCTGGATACGATGCGTGAATATACAGCCTGTCATCCGCAGAACGCATTTCAGGGGAAGGAAGGAACGGAGTACGGTTTTCGTGCGGATACGGAAAAGTATGCCTATGTGATGCGCTGCAATCCTGCAAAAGAAAATGATAATGTTGAAATCCACTGTTATGTGAAAGAATGGCTGGATCAGCATATCAGTAAGGCAGAAAAGGGTATCCGGTTCATCAACAGCAGGTATGATGAACTGTTCCACATTGCGGATGGAGAGAAGATCAAAATCAGGTATTCAGGCGGCGAGGAACAGGAGCGTGTCTGCCGCTATATTGACGAATATCATACGGAAGTCGGCAACAACCTGTACCACATCTGCCAGTTTGCAGAGATCATGGAACGGAACGGCTCGGAATATACGCCAGTGGAACCGGAAACAGTGCAGGCGCAGGAAAAAGAGCAGGCGCAGGAAAATAAAACGGAGGGGACACTGGAACTGAAAACCCAGTTTGGGACTACGGAAAATGTGACGCTGACAGTCAACACCTACGTGGACAACAACAGCCTTTATGTAGGAATGACAACAGCAGAGGACGGGTTCCCGGAGCCTTACGGCGATGTGACGGTAAACCTGCTTTCTTCCGTACCGCCCTACTGTGCCTTTGTGGATACAAACAACATGCCGGAGCTTGAGGACTTCCTTGTGAAAAACGGGATTGCCGAGTTTACAGGGCTGATGCAGAAAAGCGGGTATTGCAGTTATCCCCTTTATCAGTTCAATGTGGAAAAGATGCGCAGGCTCTGCCCGGATGGAATGGCGGCATATGAGCAGGTAAACGGACTGGATAAAAAGCCGGAGAAAAAGGAAAAGAGCAGATAGGGAATTTATGCAGGAGGTGTAAAAATGGTAATTGAAATCAACAAAGATATAGACCGTTATAAGGAATCGGTTGTCATGGGGCTGACGGCAAAGCAGCTTATCTTCTCCGTGGCGTCGGTTGCAGCGGGCGGCGGGATCGTGCTGCTGCTGTACCGCTATATCGGTCTTACCCCCAGTGTGTATGTGGCAATCCCGGTTGCCGCCCCGATAGCGCTTGGAGGGTTCTATTCATTCAACGGAATGGGGTTTTATGAGTATATGGGAAGAAAGATGCGTATGCTCTTTGCCAATCGTCCGCTTGCCTATGTGTCCACCGAAGGGGAGGAAACAATCCGTGAGATCCGCATGGAAGAGGAAGCGGAAAAAAAGGCGGATAAGAAGAAGGGCAGAAAGAAAGGCAGCGGAAAAAAGAAAACCAGCAAAAAAAATAAGAAAGGCAGGAAATGAGAATGAAAAAGAAAACAGTGAAAGCAGTAGCAGGGATCGTTGCAGTTGTAGTGACAGCCATTATCGGCACAGCCATTTACAGGGCAAGGCATTAAGGAACGCATAAAAAGGAAAGGAGGAAGGCGCATGAAAAAGAGGACATGGAAGAAAGGCATTCCAGGGAAAGTCGCTGCTGTTGTTGCAGTCATTGCAGCCGCAGTCGGCGTGATTGTGTACAAAATCAGACATTAGGAGGAAATCCATTGATTCAGAGTATGGGGGAACAGCGCCGTACAGAAACCGATAAAAAGAAGCAACTATAAATGGAATGACTGACCTTTACTGGTCGGAAAGTTCCGGTATCATGCAGCCGGGACTTTCCGGCTGCAATACCTTATGGCAATGCTGAAAACAGCATGGAAAAGGAGGTCAGATTTGGGCATATTTGCAGACGGATTTAAGGAGCTGAAAAAAGCAAGTGAACCGCTTTATAAAACTCCGAAATCCATACAACAGACGATTGAGATCATGAAGGTGGCGGAGAACGGCATTTTTGAGGTGGCAAGGAACCGCTTCTCAAAGTGTTACCGTTTTCAGGACATCAATTACACCACTACCAACGAAACGGAGCAGATTGACATCTTTGAGCGTTACTGCAGGTTTTTAAATTCGCTGGACGTGAATTTCAAGATCACAATCAACAATAAAAACAAGGACATGGAGCAGGTCAGGGACTATGTGTTCTTACAGAAGAAGAATGACGGCTATAATGGGTTCCGAAAGATCTACAACGACATCATGGAGCAGAAGATACATGAAGGCAGGCAGGGAATCGATCAGGAGCGTTACCTTACCATTACCATTGAGCGCAAGAATTTTGAGGAGGCAAAGGCGCAGTTTGCAACCATTGAGGCGTCGGTGCATAAGGCGTTCGGGGAGCTTGGCGCAGAGATTGTCCCGCTTTCCGGCAATGAGCGCATCAAGGTGCTGTATGACTACTACCATCTTGGGGATGAGGGCAGCTTTGACTTTGACATCAGGGAGGCAAGGAAGGTCGGTGCGGACTTCCGAAATGACCTGTGCAACGGCATGATACAGTTTTACCCGGACTATTTCAAGGACGAAAAGAAATTCTGCCGTGCATTGTTCATCAAGAAATACCCGTCCAGCCTTTCAGACCGTTTCCTGAATGAGATCACAAGCCTTCCGGTACATTCCATCACAAGCATTGATGTAGTGCCGATCCCAAAGGATATGACAACGAAGATTTTGCAGAAAAAATACCTCGGCATTGAATCGGACATCATAAAGCAGCAGCGTGTGCGGAACAAGAACAATGATTTTTCATCGGAAATTTCGTACAATAAGCGGATTGAGAAAAAAGAGATTGAGGAGATCATGGACGACGTAAGGGAAAATGACCAGTGCCTTTATTATGTGTCCGTGACGGTTATCCTTATGGCGGACACGAAAGAGGAACTTGACAGCATGACGGAGACGGTGGAAACCATAGGCAAGCGCAACTCTGTCACAATAGAGGAACACTATCTGAAGCAGAGGGAATCCTTAAATACTGCGCTGCCGATTGGGGTAAGGCAGGTGGAAACCATGCGTACCATGCTGACACAGAGCCTTGCGGTGCTTATGCCTTTCAACGTGCAGGAACTAAACGACAAACAGGGCTGCTATTACGGCATCAATCAGGTATCAAAGAACATCAATATCGGGAACCGCAAAAAACTGATCAACGGCAACGGCTTTGTGTTCGGTGTTCCCGGTTCCGGCAAGTCATTCTTCTGTAAAATGGAAATGGGCAATGTGTTCCTCTCCGGCAATGATGAGATTATCGTTATTGATCCGATGAATGAATACTTTGACATTGCCCAGACTTACGGCGGGACAGTGGTAAATATGTCAACCTACACGGATAACTATGTCAATCCGCTTGACATGGACGTATGGAGTCTTGATTTGAACGACAGCAGGGGCATGATAAGGGAAAAAGGCGAATTTATGCTCGGACTGTGTGAACAGTGCATGGGGGAAAGCCTTAATTCAAGGCAGAAGTCCATTATTGACCGCTGTGTGCGCAAGCTCTACATTGAGATTGCAAGGAACAGGGAGAAATATGTGCCGATCATGTCCGATTTCTATGAGATACTGATGAACCAGCCGGAGGACGAGGCAAGGGATATAGCGTTGTCACTGGAATTGTTTGTCAACGGCTCGCTGAATATCTTTAACCACCAGACGAATGTGGATGTGGATAACCGCTTTACGGTGTACGGAATCCGTGACTTAGGTACGGAATTATCTCCTATTACCATGCTTGTAATGATGGAGAGCATACAGAACCGCATCATTGCAAACGGCAAGAGGGGCATTGCGACATGGCTCTATATTGACGAGTTCCACGTCCTGTTAAATTCGGAGTATTCCGCAAAGTATTTACAGCAGCTTTGGAAGAAAGTGAGGAAACAGGGCGGCTTGTGTACCGGGATCACGCAGAACATCGTTGACCTGCTGCAAAACTACACGGCGACAACCATGCTTGCCAACTCGGAGTTTGTGGCACTCTTGAAACAGGCGAACACGGACAGTTCCCGCATGGCGGAGGTTATCGGCGTGTCGGAGGCGCAGTTGCGCTTTGTAACCAACACGTCAAGCGGCATGGGGCTTATGAAGTGTGGAAACGTGGTAATCCCTTTTGACAATACCATTGAGAAAGGGACGGATCTCTATAATTTATACAATACAAATATCCATGAGAAAATCGCAATGGAGAAGAAAAAGAATGTTGAACAGCAGTAAACAGCCACACTTTGGCATTACTGGGTTAAGGGCGGGGCATATGGCTCTGTCCTTACAGATTGGAGGTTGTTATGAATGTTACGGATATGATTCTTGTGATGGAAAACCACAAAGGGAATGAAACAAATTCACTTGATTTTGCAGTGAAAGAGAGCTGGTTGTCATTAAAGGAACTTGCGGAGGATATGGCGACACTTGGAATGACATGCAGGGAAAAAGAAAAATGGATGGAAAGCTGTTTTGCTGAAAATACAACGCTTTCTGCAAGGTACTGTGCAGATGAAAAGCAACTGGAAGCATTTCTGCGGGGAGGATACAACACGGATAAGGAATGGAAATTTGATGAACAGAGATGTTCCGAAAATTGTCTTGACAGCCTGAATGTATTGGGAATCAGCAGGGGTGGAAGGTTACGGAAGGAGTGCGGAATGTCCGGGCAGATGAAGGAACTGGACGAACACCGTTCACGTCTGCGGAACCAGTTTCATTTTTTCTACACGCTGTCCCAAAATGTGTTTGCAACCGACAGGATCAAAAGCGAAGCGGTAAAGGCGATGTATGAACAATTTGGAACAGGCAGACAGGAGGTATTCCTAAAAAATCTTGAGGGCGGAAAATACGATTCGGATTTTGCCTGTGAGACAAAACAGCAGAGAGCAAGGTAGTGTGACAGCATTTAAGCCATTTGGTTTCGGTGCTGTTTTTTTATTTAGGGACGGAGGTGCAAAATGCAGGAGGAGTTTTGGTCTGCGGAGCAGTTGCTGAACCGCATTTACCAAATGGACTGCCTTGAACTGTTGAAGAAAATGCCGGATGAAACGGTGTCCCTGATCCTTACCGATCCGCCGTATGGGATTTCCTACCAGAACCAGTATACATGCAGGAAACACAGGCTGCTGCAAGGGGATAACGGGATACCGTATGAATCTTTTGCAAAAGAAGCCTTCCGTGTACTCAAAAACAACAGCCATGCCTATTTCTTCACAAGGTATGACTGTTATCCCCACCATTACAGATGTCTGGAACAGGCAGGCTTTCGGATAAAGAACTGCCTTGTGGTGGAAAAAGGGACAGTCGGGGGGATTGGTGATCTGTATGGGAGTTATGCAAACAATTCGGAATGGATCATATTCTGCCAGAAGGGGAAGCGGGAATTTCAGCAGACAACCCTGCTTTTGAACAGAAAAGCCGGACAGAAAACAAAAAACAGCGGGGGCAGGGTTCCAAGATATAAAAGGCGGTTTAACGCCTGCTGGTTCGGGAAGGAATACCCAAAGGCAACCTACAATTCAGTGTGGCAGAAAAAGAACGGGATATACCACCCCACGGTTAAGAACACGGAATGTCTGTCATGGCTGATACAGCTTTCAAGCATGGAGGGGGAGCTGGTATTTGACGGCTTTTTAGGCACGGGCAGTACGGCAGTTGCGGCGAAACAGGCAGACAGGACGTATCTTGGCGCAGAGATTGACAGGGGATATTTTGAGATCGCACAAAAAAGGATATTGGAAAGTGGATAAGAACCGGAGGTGAGGCAGGTTGAAAATTAAAAAAGTGGATGACAAGCCTATGGTGATCCACACAAAGGAAAAACCAAAGCTCAAGATAAAGGGAGCGCCTGAAACAAAGATCAAGGGCAGGAATGTCCTTACCGTCCGGCATGGACCAAAGACTGTCCAGACCGTGACAGCAAAGAGTGCGGAACCGGACGGGAAGATAAAGCTGAAAAAGGGCATTGCCCATGTTGCAGATAAAAGAAAGACAGGACAGACAAGGACGCCTGATGAAAGCATCGGGTACATGGGCAGAAACAATACTGTGCAGGACAGGAGAGGGAACCGTACAGCACAGGGCAGAAATGCGGATGTAAAAGCACAGGGCAGACAGGAGAGCCGGACGATACCAGACGGCAGCGTGTATGGAAATATACGGAACCAAAATCAAAACGCTACCGTACAGGGCAGAAATGAAACTGTCATGGTGCATGGCAGACGGGAGGCAGTTGCGGCACAGGGCAGGAGTGCAGCCAACAACACGCATGGCGGACGGGGGAAAGAGCAGGAAGTGCGCCAGTCCGTAAACCGTGAAAACCGCATGTATGCACAATACAGAAAATCAAAGGCGGAGAAAGAGGCAGCAGTTAAAAAGAAAGCCCCGGTGCCTGCGGCTGTTGTTTCCGTGGCGGCTGGGACTGCGTTAGATGAAATGGAGGGCGGCAGTGAAATCCATGATGCGTACATGGCGGCTTACACGCTGGCGAAGCCTGCCACAAATGCCGTGGATGCGGGCAGGAACCTTTACCGTTCACAAGTGGCAAAAGCAAAACAGGATAAACTCAGGAAAAAACAGTCCAGAAGCCGTATCAAGGAAAAGGCGGTAAAGGAAAGTGCGGTTAAGAAAGCAAGGAAAACCGCACAGACGGCGGCAAAGGAAACTGCAAAGGAAACAGGGAAGAAAGCAGCAAAAGAAACATCAAAAGCTGCGGCAAAGACGGCAGCAGCCACGGCAGGAACAGGAGCAGGCGGCATACTGGTCGGAACCCTTGCGGGAGAGGCTGTCGGGATTGAAATGGATAAGCGGGACGTGAAAAATTCCACAAGAAGCCGCATGATAAAGCTGTTTGTGGCAAAAATGCGGCAGGAAGATAATCAGGACAATATTGGTAAGGCATTAAAGGACATTGTGCTGATGCGTTTTTCCATGATGGCAAAGTATATCGTGAAGTATGTGGGGCTGTTTCTTCTTGCGCTGTTTGCGATAGTGGCGCTCATTGCGCTTCCGGTCATTGCTGTCATAGCGGTTATCTACAATTCGCCGTTTGCGATATTCTTCCCGTCCATATCGTCGGGGGAGACAACACAGGAAGTCCTGTCGGCATATGTGTCGGAATTTAATGATGAGGTCAATGCGGAACTGAATGACCATGCCGGATATGACACAAGCGAAAAAATCTATGTTAATTATGAAGGTTCCGGCACACCGGACAATTTCTGTGACATTCTCATGGTCTACATGGTAAAGCACGGGGACGGCGACACGGCAACGGATATGACGGATAAGGCAAAGCAGAACCTAAAAATCATATTTGACGATATGTGCAGCTTTCGCATTACCAGCAGGACGGACACGGAGACAGACGAAGAAGGCAACACGACAACCACGACGGTCAAAGAGGTCCGTGTGGAGCTGAAATCATGTTATGACATGGTTTCCGTATACGGCTTCAATGCCGAAGAACAGGAAGTCCTTGCACAGCTTATGAACCCGGAGTACCTTGCAATGCTCGGCTATACTGGCGGCGGAGGGGGCGGCGATCCGGGGGAAGGGATTTCGCCGGAACAGTATCAGGCAATCGTGGATGCCATTTCTGACGAAAACGGAAGGAAGGTCGTGGCGTTTGCGCTGTCAAAGGTAGGATACCCGTACAGTCAGGCATACCGTGACAGCGGGAATTATTATGATTGCAGTTCCCTTGCCTACTATGCCTGGCGCAGTGCGGGCGTAAGCATCATGTATGAGGGTTCCAATACGGCGGCAAGCGAGGGAAAGCTCTGCTATGACAACAACCTGCTTGTGAACTATGACGAGATGCAGCCGGGGGATCTGATATTTTACAGCTATGACAGGAACGGGCGCTTCATGAACATCACACATGTGGCAATTTATGTAGGGAACGGAAAGGTAGTGGAGGCTGCAAACACACGTCTTGGCGTTGTGTACAGACCAGTGCAGGGGCGTTCTTCCATTGTCTTTATAGGCAGACCAAGATAGGCGGTGGCATATGGGAAAAAAGAAAGAAAAAGAAAATCTTGCAGAGGAGATGGCAAAGTCATTTGAGCGGTGGGAGTACCTTATGGAGCATGGCGGCAGCGATCCGTCCTATGCGGACGGCACGAACATGAACCTTGTAAGAAACCACATCATGTATTATAAAAACAGGATGGTGGAAGAGTACGGCAGGGATTATGAAAAATACCCGGAAATCTTTTACCGGGAAGTGCCGCCGGAAGTAAATGAGAACTATATGGCAAGGGCGGGGGAAATAAAGGACGGTGCGGCGCAGGCGCTGGAATATTATCTTTCCGATCCCAATTTCCACTATCTCCTTGCAAACAAGGATATGCTGACAGAAAAAGAGGCAAAGCAGATCAGCCTTTATAACGTGCTTGGTTATGCTTCGGGACTTGCAGGTGCCATAAAGGACGGGGATCTGATTTCAATGCGCCGTCATGCGGGCAGACCGGAGGGGTATCTGGAGTCCTTTGCCCAGTGTGCCTCACGGATGATGAAACTGATAAGTGAAAAGAAAAAAGAGCCGGAACTGGTGCAGGAGAATGTGCAGCTTTCCCTGTTCCAGTTTGGCATGGAAGCAGGGCAGCGACGGTAAGCGCTGCCTTTTATGCGGATAAAAGGAGGAAGCATGAAATTAGAAGATATGATTATGGTGGTGGAAAATCAGAAAGGGACGGAAACAAACTACCTGATGAACCTTACAGACTATATGGGGGAGGCATTGCAGTTGTGGGGCAGATATGCAGAGGACATGGCAGGCGTGGTAAGCACACTGTATAGAACAAAGGAAGATCAGAAGGAATGGAGTGACCTGTATTTTTCAGCAGACAAAAGTATCCGTGCGTCATTTTGCGGAGGGCAGTCACAATTAATGGGATTCCTTTCTGGAAATTTTAATGGCGGCAAATGGTCTTTTGATGAAGAACGCTGCTCTAAGGACTGTCTGGATGTACTGCGGATATATAATTTACAAACGGATGGACAGCTCAAGTTTCCTTACCTGCACTATGAACGTGTGGAACGTGCCTTCTGCGCTGGTGAGACGCTGCACAACCTGAATGGGAATGACTATTATGTGCTTGCGGCATTGAGCAAAAATAACCTGCTTTTAATGGGTCTGGCGAACAGGCAGGTTATCGTAGGTCTGGGCGTACAGTTATATGAACGGTATCCGAAAGGGGAGCGTCCTGATGAAGAAAGCATGGTGAGGGGCATAGAATGGAACCACGGCATTTATCTTGGCGACGATGTTACAGCCATTGATTTTGACATTCTGAAACAGGAGTACGGGGAGCCGGACAGGGTGGAACATGTATCAGAACTGCGGGAGAAGATACGGGGGGATTTCTGGATGCAGAAAAACGTGGAGATGAAGGAGAGACTGCCGGACAGGGTAAGGAACGCTGCAAAAGACTGTCTGGAAAACACTTTTGGGACAGATGAGCCGGAAGTATTTGTAAAGATGCTTGACAGGGGAATGTATGACGGAATGTACGAAGCAAGGGAAGAACAGAAAAAAATAGCAGGACAGTCACGTTAAAAGGGGGAAAACCACATGGAAAGAATGACAGGAAAAGAAACGGTTAAAAACATGGAGCATCTTATAAAGCTGCTGCATAAGGAGTGGGAGCGCTCCGGCAGGACAAAGGCAGAAGTGTCCATAGACATTACGGATAAAAATAAAGTCGGGGCAAAACTTACGGCAGAGATTCAGGAAAGGCAGAAGCAGCTTGAGACGGCGGGCATGGACTTTAAGGAGTGCATGGCGCTTTCCAAAGAGAATTTTATCCTCCTGCGCCTTGCAAGGAAGATAAAGAAGGCAGAGGACAGGGCAGGACGGCGGGAAAATGCCGTTTCCTTTACCGTGGAGATGGATAAGGAAGAATATAAACTTTTCTCCATGCTGATAAAAGTGCAGGAGGCATAGGCATATTGGGAAAGAAATATAACATCATTTATGCCGATCCGCCGTGGCAGTACAAGGTGTATTCCAAAAAGGGGGAAGGCAGGAGCGCAGAGAACCATTACCACACCATGAACATTGAGGATATAAGGTCATTGCCTGTTGGAAATATAGCCGATGACGACTGTATCCTTTTTTTGTGGATCACGTTCCCCTGCCTGCTGGAAGGCATCTCTGTCATGCAGGACTGGGGTTTTACCTATAAGACCTGCGGGTTCAACTGGGTAAAACGGAATAAGAAGGCTGACACATTCTTTATGGGGCTTGGATTCTGGACACGTTCCAATTCGGAAATCTGTATTCTTGGAACAAGGGGCAGACCAAAAAGGGTATCGAAAGCTGTCCCGCAGGTGTGTGACGCACGGATCATGGAACACAGCAAAAAGCCGGACGAGGTACGGGAGCGCATTGTGGAACTGTGCGGGGACCTGCCACGGATAGAACTGTTCGCAAGGCAGAGATACGAAGGATGGGACTGTCTTGGGAACGAGATAGACGGCAGGGACATCCGGGAAGCAATATTGGAGGTATGATGAATGGGCGCAGACACGAAAACATCAAAGCTGTATGATGCCGCCATAGACGAAGTGACCGCAAGCGGGCAGGCATGGAAAAGCATATGCAGGCTTACAGGGCAGCTCTACCGCTATGAGTTTGACAATATCCTCATGGTCTACAAGCAAAGACCGAGGGCAACGCTGATTGCGGATTTCGACACATGGAAAATGGTAGGGCGGTATGTAAGGCGTGGCAGCAAGGGTATCGCCATATTCCCGTCAAGAGCCTTAAAACCGGATATGCGGTATGTTTTCGACATATCCGATACCGGGGGCAGGGAAAGCAGGCTGACATGGGAGCTTGACCGGAACACCGTGAAAGCATATGCGGCATGGTTAAGGGAAAAAGAGGGCGCTGCCCTGCCCGAAGGGAAAGAATCTGATAAATCTTTCCTAAAAGACTTTACAGAAAGACAGATCGGAGTCATAATGGACTCAGAATTTGGTGGACGCATTACCGAGTTCGTGAATCTGGCTGGAAACAAACAGATAACAGAGAATGGCAGAGCGCAAGAGATTACGGCAGTGGAAGCGTTAAAAAGAAGCGTCATGTATGCGGTATTTACAAGATGCGGCTTTGACCTTCCCACTGAAAAACAGGATTTCTCCTTCATTACCGCATTTACAACAGAGGAGGAAGTCTACCGTTTAGGATCTCTGCTCAGCGATATATCCTGTGGCGTGCTGAGAGGCATTGCAAAAGATTTAAAGCAGATGGAAGAAAGGAGTATTGCAAATGGCAGAGATAACAATGACGTATCACGAGGGAACGGACGGGATGCTGTACCCGGACATCACGACACCGGAGGAAACGGTGAGCATGACAAACTTAGGGAAGTTCGCAGTGAGGGCGATGGAGTACCTGAAAGAGAACCACAACAGCAGATACCGGACGCTGCGGAGATTCGGGAAACTGGCAGAGAAGATGCAGGAAGTGGAGGACGAGGCGAACCGGATGATGGACGAGCTGGAGGGCAGCTACCTCAAGAACAACCCGCCGAAGGACAAAAACTCGACAATGGAGATGTGGCAGTTACGGCAGCAGGCGAGGATGCAGGCAGAGGAAATCGTGATGAACGAGGTAGTGATGAAGTTCCATTAGGGGAAAGCGGACGGCAGACAGAGGACAGTGAACAGCAGAATACCAGAAAAGCAGAGCTTGACAGGGAAATTGAGCAGGAATTAAATGAGATCAATTCTTTGGGGAGTTCGGAAACGCAGAAAGGAAGCTATGAACAGGCTTCCTTTTTGATTGCGGCAAACGGGGATATAGAGATTCCCAAAGAGTATTCCTACCAGAAACCGGAACAGGTGCTTACCGTGCCGCATGAGTATGTAAAGCAGGTGCTGATGCATGGCGGCACATATCCAGGATACCAGAAACGTGTTTATGCGGTGTTTCAGGATATTTCCGATCCGGGGGAGCGTGTGAAGGCAGTCCGCAAGGAGTACGGACGCAGCGGTGCAGGCTGGCCCCTTGAAGGGGACGGGCTGCACGGATATGATTCGTCCCATGCAGAAGGAATCCGTTTCCAGTGGCGTGAAGGCGGGATTGAGAAAAAAGGCTATGTAAACTGGAAAGACATAGAGCGTGAACTGGGTGCGCTGATCATGACGGGGGAATACTATACCCCGCCAAAAGCATTTGATCCTGATAAGGTATCGGCGGCAGTATGGCAGGAGCCTATGGACAGTTTTTTCCAAAACAGTTTTCGGAGTCCAATCCCGAACATGCTGCTGTACGAAGTATTCACGAAAGACCTGCCAATGAGCGACAAGGCGCAGTTTATTGACAGGGTACTCTTTAAAAATGACTATGGAGCCGGAATAGAAAACGATTTTAAAAACCAGTACGGAAAATGCAACATTGAACAGACCGACGAAGGCATTTCCATTGAATTTTATGACGGAGAAGGCACGAAGTGGAAAATGGAGCTTGACTGGTGGGACTGTGCTGTTTATGTGGAGGGCATGATAGCAGACGGCACATACCAGACACATGTGCCTTATTCTGAAATTGAGCATATGCTGGAAGAGCGTCCTGCCGCAACGTGGATCAATATTTTAAAAGAAGATACAGACAGGTATCTATCGGAGGATGCGGGACAGCATCAGCAGAACCGTCTTGAAAACCTGCAAACGGTTCTTACCCTGAAAGGCATACAGGAACAGATGGAACTTGCATGGGACGATGCCTATGATGAGGTTATTGCCAGTGACGGGGAAAACGTGTGGCATGGCAGGCAGTTTTATGACTACCTGTTCCATGAGGTGCTTGTGCTTGATAACTTCCACAGGGACAGCAGTATTCCGTATAACGTGCAGCAGCAGTTTGAGCATGACAGGTTTTCAAGCCATAACCCGGATAAGACTGTGTTTATTCGCAGGGAATCCCCGGACAAGGCGGAACTTACAGTCGAAGAAAGGGAAAAGCAGGACGAAAACCTGTGGCTGGAACCGTTAAAGGGATATTTCAATGAGGAAATCCAGTATATCTCCGTAAAAACGCTGATCTATGACATTTTTACCACAAATTTAAACATGGAGAGCAAGGCAGGGTTCCTTGCAAGCGTGTACGGGGAGCAGCGGGAAGGATTCTTCATGTCGGAGTACACGGATAATTCCTATGGCAAGTGCAAGATCAGCAGGGACAAGGACGGCATTGCAATTTCTTATCCACGGGCAGACGGCGGGGAAGGTGAAAAGCGTGTGGATTACCGATACTGCGCTGACCTGATCCTGCACATGATAGAGGAAAATGATTACCTGACAGAAGGAATTTTTGAGCGTTTCAGGGAAGCGCCGGAAGCATTTGCTACAATGCCGTGGTTCATGGAAATCTACCATGAGTACAAGGAACGTATGCTGCAGGAGCCGGACTTTGAGGCGGTCAGTATTGACGGGCAGGAGGAAGAAGCTGCCGAAGAATGGCAGGCAGTGGAAAACGGACAGGAAGAAATACCGGAGGCATGGCAGAAGGCAGAAAGCGGGCAGGAAGAAACAGCAGAGACACAGCAGGAAGAGACAGCGGAGATACAGCAGGGACAGGAAGCGGCAGAGCGTGTGGAGGGGGAAATCCTAGACCATGACGGGAGTGTGGCAAAGCCCGCTGCGGGCAGTCTGTTCCCGGAAGCCCTGCGGCAGGTGGAGGCAATGGACGAAGATCTGCGTGATGCGCTGGAAATCTATCTGACAAAATGCTCCGCAATCGTGCCATACCAGCCGTTTTTGCAGATGGTAGCCGAAAGCAGCCTGCCAAAAGAGGATAAGCTGCATTTCTTAAACCATACCATAAACCATATGGAGGATAAGGACCAGACACAGGCATACCACAACAACGCTTACGGTCTTGTGGAGTATATCCAGAACAGGGATGCCTTTATGGTGGACTTAAAGAGCCGGGACGGGGAGCGGAAGAGATTTTCTGCAACCTATGAACAGCTTTATTCCATTATGGAATATCTGATAAAAGCGCAGATGTTTACCGGGGAGATACGGATGTCATCATACCTGCGTGATTTTGCGAAGCTGCCTTATGAAAAAATGTCTGCTTTGGAAAAGCAGTTTGACGATAAGCTGACCAGCCTGCGGAACAGGCAGCGGAAAGGGAACTTCCACTTTGAGGAGGCTGAACTGCCAAAGGGCGGACCGAAAACAAGATACCAGTGGAACGTGGAGGCAATCCGGCTGTTGAAGCAGATCGAATATGAGGACAGGACAGCCACACCGGAAGAACAGAAGGTGCTTGCAAGGTATGTAGGATGGGGCGGTATTGCGCAGGCTTTTGACGAAAGGAATAATGACTGGCAGAAAGAATATGCGGAACTAAAAGAACTTCTTTCCACTTTTGAATATGAGGACGCAAGGGAAACCGTCAACACGGCATTTTACACGTCCCCCGTCATCACACAGGCAGTCTACCATGCACTGGAAAAATTCGGTTTTCGGAAAGGCACTATTTTAGAGCCGGCGCTCGGCGTCGGTCATTTTTTTGGGACATTACCGGAAACCATGCAGGACAGCAGGCTCTACGGCGTGGAAAAGGACGACATCAGCGGGCGGATCGCAAAGCTGCTGTATCCAAAAGCACAGATAAAGGTAAGGGGGTTTGAGGAAACGCAGTACCCCGACAACTTTTTCGATGTTGCGGTGGGCAATGTGCCGTTTGGCGATTACAAGCTCTATGACGCAAAGTACGCAAAGCACAACTTCCGTATCCATGATTATTTTTTTGCGAAAGCGCTGGATAAGGTCAGACCGGGCGGCATTGTGGCATTCATCACAAGCAAGGGGACGCTTGACAAGGCGAACCCTGCGGTAAGGAAGTACCTTGCGGAACGGGCGGAACTGCTCGGCGCAATCCGCCTCCCCAATACAGCCTTTAAGGACAGTGCGGGAACCGATGTCACAAGCGACATCATATTCCTGCAAAAGAGGGAGCGCAAGATCGTGACGGAGCCGGACTGGGTTCATCTTGGCAGGACGGAGGACGGCATTGCGGTTAATTCCTATTTTGCGGGGCACCCGGAAATGATGCTCGGAACGATGGAGTACGATACACGCATGTTCGGCAACGGCAGCAAGTACACAAGCTGTATCAACCATGATGAAAACTTTGACCTGAAATCCGCACTGGAAACAGCAGTGGGGCAGCTTTCCGGCAGGATTACCGATGTTGCGGAGCTTGCGGCGGAGGAGGAAAACACGGAGGACATCATCGAGGCTGATCCCGACGTGAAGAATTACACCTATACCTTTGTGGACGGAAAACTCTACTACCGTGAAAATTCCGTCATGTACCGCAAGGAAGTGTCGGCAACGGCGGAGGAACGCATAAAGGGCATGGACGAAATCCGCACAATCACAAGACAGCTAATCTTCATACAGACGGAAGGGTGCAGCAGCGAGGAACTGGCTGCACAGCAGAAATTACTCAATGACAGGTACGATGCCTATGTGAAAAAATACGGACCGCTGACCGGGAGGGGGAGCCAGCAGGCATTCCGTGACGATGCGGATTACCCGCTTTTATGTTCCCTTGAAGTCGTGGACGAGGACGGAAAGGTGGAAAAGGCGGATATGTTCTACAAACAGACGATCCGTGCGAAGAATCAGGTGGAGCGTGTGGAAACGGCGGTGGAGGCGCTGAACGTGTCCGTCAATGAGTTCGGGACGGTCAATATCCCGTTCATGTTAAGCATTTATGATCCCGACATCAGCAAAGAGACGGAAAGCCTGCCGGAAGGCAGCACACTCTCACCGGATGCGGAGGCGGAAGTAAAGAGGTCGGTACTCTTAAAAGACCTTGAGGGGCTTGTGTATCTGGAACCCACGGAATACAATCCCGACAACCTGAACATGGGATGGAAAACGGCGGATGAATACCTGTCCGGCAACGTGCGTGACAAGCTAAGGATTGCGGAAGTGTACCGGAAGGAGAACCCGGAGCTGTTCGGTGTCAATACGGAAGCATTGAAAAATGTGCAGCCGGAACGCCTTGATGCGTCTGAAATCGACGTGCGTATCGGAACCACATGGATTGAGCCGCAGGATTATGAGGAGTTCATCTATGAGCTTCTGAAAACACCATATCGTGCAAGGGCAGTCCGCACACAGTACACCAATTCAGGAATACAGGTAAAGCTCAACACCTACAACATGAACTGGTTCATTGACGGAAAAAGGCATGACAACCATTCCGTTGCCGCAACGGAGACTTACGGCACGAAGCGGATTGACGCCTATTCCATTTTTGAGGAAACCTTAAACCTGCGTACCGTGACAGTCCGTGACAGGATAGATGACGGGGGCGGAAAGTACCATTATGAGGTAAATAAAAAAGAAACCATGCTTGCAAGGGAAAAGCAGAACCAGATGAAGGAGGCGTTCAAAAGCTGGATATTCAAGGACCAGGAACGTCGGCAGAAATATGTGGATTATTACAATGAGACATTCAACAATATCCGCCTGCGGGAATATGACGGCTCACACCTGACATTCCCCGGAATGAACCCGGAAATCAAGCTGCGTGACCACCAGAAAAACGCAATCGCAAGGGTGCTTCTCGGCGGGAACACGCTGCTTGCGCATTGTGTAGGGGCAGGGAAAACATTTACCATGATGGCGGCATGTATGGAACAGCGGCGGCTCGGACTTGCCAACAAGAATGTCATCGTGGTGCCGAAGTCCATCGTGGGGCAGACGGCGGGGGAGTTTATGCGGCTGTACCCGTCCGCAAATATCCTTGTGGCAACGGAGCGTGACTTTGAGAAGAGCAGGAGGAAGCAGTTCGTGTCCCGTATCGCAACCGGGGACTATGACTGCATCATCATGTCGCACTCGCAGTTTGAGAAGATACCGATCTCAAAGGAACGGAAAGAGCGTATGCTGCAGGACCAGATACAGGAAATCTCCTTTGCGATTGATGAGATCAAGGCGGAAAAGGGGGAGCAGTGGACCATCAAGCAGATGGAAGCACAGAAGAAAAAGCTGGACGAACAGCTAAAGGAACTGACAGAGGAAAGCCGCAAGGATGACCTGATTACCTTTGAGGAACTGGGCATTGATTCCGTCATGGTGGACGAGGCGCACCATTTTAAAAATTGTGCGAAACGTTGTCGCACAAGGACAGTCTGATAAACTGACCGAAA
>ERZ808028.562-NODE-562-length-29875-cov-20.672461_pt1 | contig 29875 bp, 32 predicted proteins | sample MGYA00380184_ERZ808028 | MGnify/ENA primary metagenome ERZ808028 (study PRJEB31490, sample SAMN06133397) | mouse gut metagenome | isolation source: J8_1 | host: mice | place: China: Chengdu | collected 2015-05 ...
TTGCGCAGCAGGGAGATCATGATGTTGGAGCACAGCAGCACGAAGGTGACCGCCGCGCCCATGCCGATGGCGTTGGACGCCTGGGTGGTGACCGCCAGGAAGGGGCAGGTGCCCAGAATCAGCACCAGAATGGGGTTTTCCTTGATGATGCCGTTGGTCAGGATGTTCAGCTTATTGTTTTTCATATCCATGTGCCTCCCTTCCTCAGCCCTTCACCTGCTCGAACGCGGTGAACGCGTCGGCGATGGCGGCCTTGTAGTAGTTGGAGGAGAAGGTCGCGCCGGAGATGGTGTCCGCACCGGCGGCCCCGTTGGCGTCCAGCCCCGGGAACTGGCCGCAGAAGTTCTCGTCGCTGGTGATCTTGGAGCCCAGGCCCGCCGTCTCCTTGTGGCTGAGCACCTTCACGCCGGTGATCTTGCCGTCGGCGCCGATGCCCACGGCCATTTTCAGCGTGTTCTTGCCGCCGTAGCCCTGGGTGGTGATGGAGAAGGTATAGCCCGCGCCGTTGGCGGCCCGGTAGACCTCCTTCACCGCTTCGGGCAGGCCGTCCGCCTCCACCTTTTCAAAGCTGTCGGCGGCGGACAGCACCTCCAGCCGGGCCTCCTCGTTTGCTTTGCGCTCGGCCTCGGCGATGATGGGGGCGGTGGCGCTGTTGGTGAGGGCCAGCAGGCCGCTCATCACCGCGCAGATGATGACCAACACGGCGATGGGCAGCACAAAGTCGCTCATCGCGTTGGATTTTGCTTTCGTCATGCCTGCACACCTCCAAACGGCTTGGTTTTCGTCCACTCACAGATGTAGGGGTTGAGAATGTTCATCAGCAGGATGGAGAAGGACACGCCCTCCGGATAATTGCCCCACACGCGGATGAGCACGGTGATCAGGCCGCAGCCCACGCCGAAGATGAGCTTGCCCGCGGGGGTGGGGGGGGAGGTGGTGTAGTCGGTGGCCATGAAGATGGCGCCGATGAACAGCCCGCCCGCCATGACCTGGTACAAGGGCTGCTGACCCAGCAGGGCGGTGAGCACCAGCACGGTGCCGATAAAGGCCACGGGGGTGTGCCAGGAAATCACCTTGCGGTAAACCAGGTAAATGCCGCCGATGAGCAGGGCCAGGCAGCTGGTCTCGCCCATGGAGCCGCCCCGGGCGCCCAGGAACATCTGGAGCAGGGTGGGCAGCTGGCCCGCCGCGCCCTCCGCGCTCAGGATGGCCAGGGGGGTGGCGGCGGAGGTGGCGTCCGCAAAGGCAGGGACCGTCCAGGTGGTCATGGCCCCGGAGAAGGCCACCAGCATAATGACGCGGGCGGTGATGGCGGGGTTGGCGAAGTTCTGGCCGATGCCGCCGAAGAACTGTTTGACCACCACGATGGCCACGAAGGAGCCGAAGGCCGCTTGCCAGAGGGGGATGGACGCCGGCAGATTCAGGGCCAGAATCAGGCCGGTGACGGCGGCGGACAGGTCGGTGATGGTGCAGGTGCGCTTTGTGATTTTCTCAAAGGCCCACTCGCACAGCACGGCCACCGCCACGCAGACGACCTCCACCAGCAGGGCCTGGATGCCGAAGAACACAATAGACGCGATCACGGCGGGGAACAGGGCGATGAGCACGTCCCGCATGATGGTCTGGGTGGTCTGGCTGGCGTAAATATGGGGGTTGACGGAGACGACCATGTTCTTATTCATCTCAGACCGCCTCCTTTTCTTTTTCCTTGGCGGCTTTCTTCTCCGCCGCTTCCTTCTGCTCGGCGTTGTACTTGTTCAGCATGGCCTTGGCCAGCTTATTCACTTGGACCAGGGGCCGGCGGGCGGGGCAGCTGAAGGAGCAGCAGCCGCACTCCATGCACAGGTTCACCTTCAGGGACTTGAGGGTCTCGGGCTCCTTATTATTGTAGGCGCTCTCAATGGCGGCCGGCATCAGATTGAAGGGGCAGTGGGCCACGCACCGGCCGCAGCGGATGCAGGCGGAGGGCACGGGGTCCTCGGCGTCCTTCTCGTCAAAGGCCAGGATGGCGTTGGTGTTCTTCATGATGGGGGCCTCCAGGGAGGGCACGGAGATGCCCATCATGGGGCCGCCGTAGAGCACCTTCTTGGGCTCGCACTTCAGGCCCACGAAGCTGAGGATGTCCTGGATGGGGGTGCCCACCGGGGCGATGACGTTCTGGGGGTTGGCGATGGCGGAGCCATCCACCGTGACCACCTTTTCCACCAGGGGCATACCGGTGCGGATGTACTTGGCGATGACGGCCAGCGTGGTGCAGTTGATGACAATCGCGCCCACGTCGATGGGTAGCTTGCCCTCGGGCACCACCTCGCCGGTGGTGTTGTAGATGAGCACCTTCTCGCCGCCCTGGGGGTACAGCGCGGGCAGCGCCGCCACCTCGAAGCCTGGCACGCCCTTGCCCGCCTCCTCCATGACCTTCACGCACTGGGGCTTGTTGTCCTCAATGCCGATGACGATCCGGTCGGCGGTGTAGTACTTCTGGAGCAGCTGGGCGCCGTAGATCACGTCGTCCGCGTTGTCGATCATGGTGCGGGTGTCGGAGGTGATGTACGGCTCGCACTCCGCGCCGTTGATGATGATGGCGTGCACCCGGTCCGGGTCCACGTTCAGCTTGACGGACGTGGGGAAGCCCGCGCCGCCCAGGCCCACGCAGCCGCACTGGCGCACCGCCTCCACAAAGCTGTCCTTATCGGTGACGACGGGAGGCTTGATCCCCTCCCACACGGCCTGCTCGCCGTCGCTCTCAATGACGATGACGGTGTCGAACCGGCCGTTGGACCCGACGATTTCATCCAGCCGCTTCACCTTGCCGGACACGCCGGAATAGATCGGCGCGGACATGAAGCCTCCCGCTTCGGCGATCAGCTGTCCCACCTTCACCGTGTCGTTCACCTTCACCACCGGCTTGGCCGGGGCTCCGATGTTCATGGACATGGGGACGACGATCGTCGCGGGCACCGGCATACGCGTCGGTGCGCACTCCACGGTGTTCTTCCTGTGGGGCGCATGGATGCCATGCAATTTGCCCTTAAACACACTTACTTCCTCCTCAATCGTAGTTTCTCCTTACGCTGCGCGGCCCGCCCGCGGCCTGGAAAAGACTTCCGGACGGGCAAGCGGCGCCCCCGCCGCGGCGAATCGAACCTGCCAAACAGCGGGGGACGCCTGCTCACGTACTGCCTATTATATCACGTCTTATCGCAAACGCAAGGGATAATTGATTCCTTTTTGCTGATTTTTGGAGCGAATTACACCTCCCGGTTGTAAATGGCGGCCACCTCCCGGCGGTTCCGAAACACGAACAGCCACGCGGCGGCCAGGCCCACCGCGCTGAACAGGGCGGCCACCCCCCGCTCGGGCAGGGCCTCCGCCATCACCCCGGCCAGCAGCGTGCCGCTCAGAGAGCCCAGGGCAGTGAGCATCTGGAACGCCCCGTTGAACCGGGCCCGCTTTTGGTCGGGGAGGTAGGACTGGGTGGCGGCGATGCGGATGTTGTAGGAGGTCACCCCCAGCATCCCATAGAGGAAGAACACCGCCGCCATGGCCGGGACGGGCAGGAACAGGATGGTGCCGTCGATCAGGTGGATCACGGCGTATACCGTCATGGCCACGGCGAACTTTTTCTCCGCGGGCAGCTTGAACCTGTAGTGCACAAAGCCCCCCGCCACCCGTCCCGCCTCGGAGAAGGTGGACACGATGGTGTAAAGCGTCACCGCCGCCACCGGCCAGGCGGCAAACAGCTCCGGGTTGTTCCGGAAGAAGGGCAGGTGGAGCTGGCCCGCCCCGTTCCCGGCGAAGTAGGAGAACATGAAGTAGAGGGTGATGGCCAGCAGGCCTTTCTCCCCGGCGATGTAGTTCACCCCGTCCCGCAGGTCCTGCCGGAACCGCTTCAGTGCGCCCTTGCCGTCGGCGGGGGGCGCGGAATCCATATGGGTCTCCACGTGTCGGATGCGGGCTTCAAAGCAGGCGGCGGTGAGGAAGCACACCCCGTTGACGGCGAACAGGGGCTCCACGCCCCCCAGCAGGTCGTAGGCCATGGCCCCCAGGGGATAGGCCATGAGCATCATAGACTGGATCATCCCCGAGATGGAGTAGGCTTTGGACAGGTTGTGCTCCGCCACCAGATTGGGGTACAAGCTGTCGTAGGCCACCATGTACACGCTGTCGATGGCGCCCCGCAGCAGATTAAAGCACAGCAGCGCCGGGAAGCTGAACCACCCCGCCCCCAGCAGCAGGGCCAGCCCTCCGAACAGCCCGGCGGAGAGGAAGTCCAGCCGGCAGATCACCCGTTTCCGGCTCATCCGGTCCAGGTACGGCCCCGCCAAAATGGGGCACGCCAGCATGGGGACCTGATAGGCAGCGTTGAACAGGGCGTAGAGAAACACCGAGCCGGTGTAGTCCAGCACCATGATGCTCATGGCGAAGCTGGACAGCACGCCCCCGATGAGGGAGACCACGCTCCCCAATGTGATAATGGTAAAGTCCCAGGTCCACAGCCCCTGGGCGGGTTTTTTCATATTCATGTTCATTTCCTTTCTCGCGTCACACGTCAAAACATAAAAAGGCCGGCCCCCACCGGGGTCCGGCCCGCAAAAAAGCGCAGTACAAGACGCAGCCGCCCGCCGGTTCGCGGCGGGGGCCGGGAGGTCACACAAGCGCCTTCAGCTGATTCGCGGGCCATTTTTGCGTACAGAAACCAAGGCCCGCCCTGGGCGCGCCTGTCCTTCCGCACACACAAATGAACCTAAGACCGCAAACTGTAGCAGCTGAAGTACGACATGGCCTGTGTAATCCTCCTTTTGAGAAAGTGGATTCAGTATACCACCTCCCTCCGCCCCCGTCAACCCCTTCCCTTTTCCCGCCAAATGTGGTATACTCTCCCCAAACGCCGGGAAGGGGGTGGCGCATTTTGGCTCGAAAGGAATTGACCGCCGCCTTTCTGGCGGCGGAGGGCCTTGTGTACGTTCTATTTCTCAGCCAGGACCTGGACCTGTTCTCCCAGTACGACACCGTTCCCCTGAAATACGCGGGGATTCTGCTCTGTCTGGCCTTTGCCCTGCTCTCCTGCGTCAGATGGAGGGGGGACAAGCTCGTCCCCCTCGCCCTGGCCCTCACCGCCGGGGCGGACTGGTTCCTGCTGGTGCGGGGCGACCACTACGCCGTCGGCGTCGCCCTGTTCCTGTGCGTCCAGACGGTCTACCTCCTCCGCCTGCGCCGCCTGGGGGCGGGGGCGGCCTATCCCCTCCGGGCGGGGCTGGCCCTGGGGGCGGGGCTGGGGCTGTATCTTTTGAACATCGCCTCCCCCCTGAACCTGCTGGCGGGGCTGTACTTCTCCCAGCTGCTGTCCAACACCGTCCTGGCCTGGACGGTCCGTGGCCGCCCCGGGCGGCTGTTCGCCGCGGGCCTCACCCTGTTTGTGGGCTGCGACGTGTGCGTGGGGCTGTTCAACCTCCACCCCGCCAACCCGCTGCTGTACTTCTCCGCCGGAGTGGGAATGTGGGCCTTTTACCTCCCCTCCCAGGCGCTCGTCGCCCTGTCCGCCCTGCCCCCAAAGGAGGAACCTCATGAAAACCAGTAAGCTCCTGTGCGCCCTGTTGGCCCTGCTCACGGCGGTAGCCCTGCTCACCGCGGCCGTCGCCGCCCCCATCCTGTGCCGCCCCTTCTACTACGCCCACATCGGCCCGCTGAAGCTGGAGGAGCGCACCGGCCTCACCGAAGGCGAGATCAAAACCGCCTTCGACGAGATGCTGGACTACTGCCTGGGGGCCGAGGAGTTTTCCACCGGCGTTCTCCAGTGGTCGGAGAGCGGCAAAAGCCATTTTACCGATGTGCGCGGGCTGTTTCTGCTGGACCTGCGGGCGCTGGGCGTCTCCCTGGCCCTGCTGGCGGCGGTCCTCCTGTGCGCCCGGCTGTCCGGGCGCGCCCCGGCCCGGCCCCTGGGCCGGGGCCCCGCCTTTTGGGCGGGGGTCGGCCTGGGCGGCGCATTCCTGCTGGTGGGCGCTCTGGCCGCGCTGGACTTCGACCGGGCCTTCGTCCTCTTTCACGCCCTGTTCTTCCCCGGCAAGGACAACTGGTTGTTCGACCCCCGCGCGGACCAGATCATCAACATTCTGCCCCAGGAGTACTTCCAAAGCTGCGCCCTGCTCATTCTGGCCATCCTGGTGCTGGGCTGCGCCGCCCTCGTGGTCTTCGACCTGCGCCGGGGCCGCCCATCCGAAAAAAATTCTTGCAATGCGCCCTCTTAGCGTGTATAATGTCCACAATCCAAGCTCAGTGAGGTAATTTCCATGACTCTTTCCGCCGCCCGCAGCCTTACCGCTTCCTTTGGCTGGACTCGATTTACCGTGTCCGGCCATTTCGGCGTGTTTCAGCGCGGCGTATGAGCCAAGGGGTGAGAACCCCCGCCTGAATTTGTATTATTTGGGAAGCTCATGGACCGCATATCTGCGGACCATGGGCTTTTCTTTCATTTTGAGAGGAGTTTTTCACATGGTAATTGTGATGAAGCCTGGCGTCGGCCAGGAGAAAATCCAGGCCCTGGCGGCCGGGCTGGAGCGGGACCACGGCGTCGCCGTGGGGCACACCCGCGGCGTGGGCTGCTCCATCCTGGGCCTGGTGGGGGACACCACCCACATCGACATGGATAAGCTGTCCATGAACGACGATGTGGAGCGGGTGATGCGGGTGCAGGAGCCCTATAAAAAAGCCAACCGCAAATTTCACCCGGAGAACACGGTGGTGGACGTATCCGGCGTCCCCATCGGCGGCGGGGACAAGTTCACCGTCATCGCCGGCCCCTGCTCCGTGGAGAGCGAGGCGCAGATCACCGGCGTGGCCCGGGACGTGAAGGCGGCCGGGGCCGCCCTCCTCCGGGGCGGGGCCTTCAAGCCCCGCACCTCCCCCTACTCCTTCCAGGGCATGGGGGCGGACGGGCTGGACCTGCTGCTGGAGGCCAAGGAGGACACCGGCCTGCCCATCGTGTCCGAGATCATGGCCCCCCGGTACTGTGAGCTCTTTGAGGAAAAGGTGGATTTGGTGCAGATCGGCGCGAGAAATATGCAGAACTTCGATCTTTTGAAGGAGGTGGGCAGGCTGTCCAAGCCCGTCCTGCTCAAGCGCGGGCTGTCCAACACCTACGAGGAGTGGATCATGTCGGCGGAGTACATCATGGCCGCGGGCAATGAGAACGTGATTTTGTGCGAGCGCGGGGTGCGCACCTTCGAGACCTATACCCGCAACACCCTGGACCTGTCCGCCATCCCCGCCATCCGGCGCATGAGCCACCTGCCCATCGTGGTGGACCCCTCCCACGCGGCGGGGATGTACTGGATGGTGGAGCCCCTCGCCATGGCGGCGGTGGCGGTGGGGGCGGACGGGCTGATGGCGGAGGTGCACAACGATCCCCCCTGCGCCAAGTGCGACGGGGCCCAGTCCCTCACCCCGGAGAAGTTCCGGCGCCTCATGGACAAGCTGACCCCCCTCGTCCAGCTGATGGAGAAAAAATTGGTGTAACGGCTGACAGCTGTAAGCCTGCCCCCAACCCATCGGTTTACAGCTGTAAGCCGGCCCTCAGCCCGCTGGCTGACAACCGTAAACCAGCTCTCAACCCACTGGTTGACAGTTGTAAGCCTGCCTCCGGCCCGTTGGCTGACAACTGTAAGCCGGCTTCAGCCACCGGGCGCACAGGCGCAGCGCGGCAACATCGCAGAAGGGAGACCTCCTTATGAAAACCCTCACCGTGGCCCTGCCGGGCCGGGAATACGATATCGTCATTGCGCGGGGCCTGCTGGCCCAGGCCGGGGCGCGCATCCGGGCCGTCCTGCCCCGCGCCCGCAAGCTGGCCGTGGTCACTGACACCAACGTAGCCCCCCTCTATTACAACCGGGTGAAGGCCAGCCTGGAGGCCGCCGGGTTTGAGGTGCGCCTGTTCACCGTCTCCGCCGGGGAGGAAAGTAAAAACCCTTTTCAGCTGGCCGCTCTGTGGGAGGGCTTCCTGGACTTCGGCCTCACCCGCACCGACGCCGTCGCGGCCCTGGGGGGCGGCGTGGTGGGCGACCTGGCGGGCTTCGCCGCCGCCACCATTCTGCGGGGGGTGGCCCTTGTCCAGCTTCCCACCACCCTGCTGGCCCAGGTGGACTCCTCCGTGGGGGGCAAGGTGGCCATCGACCTGGACGCGGGCAAAAACCTGGCCGGAGCCTTCCACCAGCCCAAGCTGGTGCTCATGGACCCGGACGCCTTGGACACCCTGGACCTGCCCCAGTTCATGGACGGCATGGCAGAGGTGATCAAGTACGGCTGCATCTGGGACGCTGACTTCTTCGATTTCCTCACCGCCCGCCCCTCCAAGCCGGAATTGACGGCGGATATTGAACACATATTGTATACCTGCTGTGATATTAAACGGCAGGTTGTGGAGCAGGACGAGCACGACACCGGCCTGCGGATGCTTTTGAACTTCGGCCACACCCTGGGCCACGCCTACGAGCTGGCGGGGCACTACGCGGAGTGGACCCACGGCCAGGCGGTGGCGGCGGGTATGTGCATGGCGGCCAAGCTGGGGGCGGCCTTGGGCGTCACCCCGGCGGATGTGCCTGAGCGCGTTGAGGCGGCGCTGGGCGCACTGGGCCAGGTCACGTGGCTCTACTGCTCTATGGACGACTACGCCGCCGCCATCGGCCTGGACAAGAAGGGGGCGGGGGCGGACATCACCCTCATCCTGCTGGACCGCATGGGTCACGCCGTCCCCCACAAGCTGCCCAAGGCGGAGCTGCTGCGCCTGCTGGACGGCTTCCACAACGTCCCATAAGGAGGTTTCTTCCATGGATCTCACCATCACCCCCGGCAAGCTGGCCGGGACCGTCACCCCGCCCCCCTCCAAATCCCAGGCCCACCGGGCCCTCATCGCCGCCGCCCTGGCGGACGGGGAGAGCGTCATCGACCACGTGGCCCTGTCCCAAGACATCGAGGCCACCATCCGCTGCCTGGGCGAGCTGGGGGCGGATTTCACCGTGGACGGCTCCACCGTCACCGTCCGGGGCATGGGGGCCAACGCCATGTCCCCCCTGCGCCGCATGGCCTACCCCCGCCTGGACTGCGGGGAAAGCGGTTCCACTTTACGCTTCCTGATTCCCATCGCCCTGGCGGTGCGGGGGGGCGGCGTCTTCACCGGCCGGGGGCGGCTGATGGAGCGGCCCTTGAAGCCCTACTTCGACCTGTTCGACGAAAAGGGGATTTTTTATGAGCAGAAGGACGGCGTGCTCACCGTGGCCGGGATGCTCACCCCCGGGGAGTACCGCCTGCGGGGGGACGTGTCCTCCCAATTTTTCACCGGGCTGCTGTTCGCCCTGCCCCTGCTGAACGGCCCGTCGGCCCTCATCCCCACCTCCCCCTTGGAGGGAGAGGGCTACGTCCAGATGACCCTCCAGGCCATGGGCCGGTTCGGGGTGGAGCTGCCCGCCACCCTGTCCCTGCCCCCCCAGTACCACCCCCAGGGGAACCAGACCTACCGGGCGGCCCGCGCCCAGGTGGAGGCAGACTGGTCCCAGGCGGCGTTCTGGTACGCCGCCATGTACCTCTGGGATGTGGATGTGCAGGGGATGAACCTCCGCTCCACCCAGGGCGACCGGGTGATGGCCGACTATTACGACCGGTTTTTCATGTGGGCGGACTCCTTCGACCTGTCCAACTGCCCCGACCTGGCGCCTCCTCTGGCCGTCATGGCGGCGCTGCGGTCCGGCGGCGGCGTGACCCGGCTCACCAACGCCGCCCGCCTGCGCCTGAAGGAGAGCGACCGGTTGACATCTGTCAGCCAGGTGCTGGGCGCCCTGGGCGCGGACGTGACCGAGGGGCCGGACTTCCTGGAAATTCGGGGCAGGGAAACGCTGGCCGGCGGCGTGACGGTGGACAGCTTCAATGACCACCGCATCGCCATGATGGCCGCCATCGCCGCCACCCGCTGTGTAAAGCCTATCACCATCACAGGCGCGGAGTGCGTGGCCAAATCCTACCCCAATTTCTGGGAGGAGTATGAGCGGCTGGGCGGGAAGATTATCCGCGCTGTGTAGGGCGTGACCACCGGGCACGCCGTCTACCCTGTAAAACAGCGCGCCGGGGTCGTCGCGCCCTACGCGCCACGCGCCCGCCTACATTGAGAGAAAAGGAGAAAATTTTATGGAACCCATCAAATTGGTCCTCCCCACGGAGGAATATTTAGACCAGGTGTGGGCCTACCGTCAGGAGTGCTTCGCGGCGGACAGCTCCATGGACGGCTGCGGCCCCCTGCGGTTCAATGAGAGCCCGGAGCAGTGGCTGGCGGATGTGCGCGCCTACACCGACCCCGCCACCGTGCCGGAGGGCAAGGTCCAGGCCACCCAGTTTTTGGCCGTCCGGGAATCCGACGGCAGGCTGGTGGGCATGATTCAGGTGCGGCACCGCCTCAACGAGTATCTGAAACAGTTCGGCGGGCATATCGGCTACTCCGTCCGGCCCGGCGAGCGCCGGAAGGGGTACGCCAAGGAGCAGCTCCGGCTGGCGCTGGACTTCTGCAAGGAGACGCTGGACCTGGACCGGGTGCTCATCACCTGCAAGACCACCAACGAGGGCAGCCGCCGCACCATCCTGTCCGCCGGCGGCGTGTACGAAAACACCGCCCACGAGCCGGACCAGGACGTCGATCTGGAGCGGTACTGGATTACGCTGTGACGGGGAACCCCAACACAAGGAGTTATAATGCCATGAAATATTCCATTTTCGGCGAGTCCCACGGCCCCGCCATCGGCGTGGTCTTAGAGGGCGTGCCCGCCGGGCTGGCGCTGGACCTGGACGCCGTCCGCTTCGACCTCAGCCGCCGGGCCCCCGGCAAGAGCCCCCTGTCCACCGCCCGGAAGGAGGCGGACGAGCCCCATGTTCTCTCCGGCCTGTTTGAAGGCCGCACCACCGGGGCCCCCCTGTGCGCCGTCATCGAGAACACCGACGCCCGCTCGGGGGACTACGAAAAGACCCGTGACCTGGCCCGCCCCGGCCATGCCGACTACCCCGCCCACGTGCGGTACGGCGGGTTCCAGGACTACCGGGGGGGCGGGCACTTCTCCGGGCGGCTCACCGCGCCGCTGGTGTTCGCCGGCGGGGTGGCCAAGCAGCTTTTGGCCCAGCGGGGCATCTTCGTGGGGGCCCACATCTCCACCGTCTACGGCGTGAACGACGACGCCTTAGAGGACTGGGAGAGCCTGCGCGCCTGCGCCGAAAAGGAGTTCCCCGTCCTCAACGACGAAAAGGGCGCGGAGATGCAGGCCGCCATTTTAGAGGCGAAAAACGAGCAGGACTCGGTGGGCGGGGCCATCGAGTGCGCCGTGTTCGGCCTGCCCGCCGGGCTGGGCGGGCCCGACTTCGGCCAGAACGCCGAGGGAATTTTCGCCCAGCACCTGTTCGCCGTCCCGGCGGTGAAGGCGGTGGCCTTCGGGGCGGGGACGGCCTTCGCCCTCATGCGGGGCTCCGAGGCCAACGACCCGCTGTATGTGGACGAGGACGGTTCGGTGAAAGCCGAGCAGAATTGCGCCGGGGGAATCAACGGCGGCATCACCAACGGGATGCCCCTGGTGTTCGAGGCCACCCTGCGCCCCACCCCCTCCATCGCCCGGCAGCAGTTCACCGTGGACCTGGCCAAAGGGGAGAACGCGGTGCTGGAGCTGGCGGGCCGCCACGACCCCTGCGTAGTCCACCGGGCGGCGCCGGTGATCGAGGCAGCGGCAGCCTTAGCAGCTTGCGAGCTGCTAAGGCTATAAGGGGCCCCCGCAAAAGCGCCCCTCCGCTTTTGTGGGGAGAGGAGGGGCAGCGGAGCGAGGGAGCCTTCGCCGTCAAGCGGAAGCGAGGGGTACGCAGCCTGTCCCGACGAGGCTGCCTGCGAGCTGCTGGGAATCTGAACACTGTGAGGTATTTGATATGGACTTGAAAACTTTGCGTCAAACAGACAAGGACGTTGTGATCCTCCCCGGCGCAGTGGTGGTGGGGGACGTGTCCTTCGGCCCGGGCTGCTCGGTGTGGTTCAACGCCGTCCTCCGGGGGGACGGCGAGCCCATCACCGTGGGGGCGGGCACCAACATCCAGGACAACGCCGTCCTCCACTCGGACGTATTCCCCACCACCCTGGGGGAGTGCGTCACCGTGGGCCACGGGGCCATCGTCCACGGCTGCACCGTGGGGGACAACACCACCGTGGGCATGGGCGCCATTCTCCTCAACGGCGCAAGGGTGGGCAAAAACTGCATCGTGGGGGCCGGGGCGCTGGTCACGGGCAAAATGGACGTGCCCGACGGCTCCATGGTGCTGGGCAACCCCGCCAAGGTGGCGCGGCCTCTCACCCCCGAGGAGACCGCCGGACTGCGCTCCAGCGCGGAGCACTATATGGAGCTGCGGGAGGCGTACCGCTGATGGACACGTTACAGACCCTGCGGGGGGAGATTGACTCCATCGACCGACAGCTGGTGGACCTGTTCCGCCGGCGCATGGACGTGACGGCCCAGGTGGGGGAGTACAAGCGGGAGCGGGGCATCCCCGTGCTGGACCAGGAGCGGGAGCGGCAGGTGCTGCAAAGCAAGGGCGCGCTGGCGGGAGCAGAGCTGCGCCCCGCCGTCATCACCCTGTTCCAGACCGTCATGGCCCTGTCCCGGCGGCAGCAGCGGGACCTCGCCGGCCAGGGCGCGGACAACCCCGGCCTCCACCGCTGGCAGCGGGCCCGCGCCGCCCAGCGCGCCCCCGTGGCCGCCCCCCGGGTGGTATATCAGGGGGAGCCGGGCGCATACAGTGAGCAGGCCGCCGTCAGCTTCTTTGGCGCGGCGGCGGACACCGCCGGGCTGGAGCAGTTTGAGGACTGCTTCCTGGCCCTGCGGGATGGGAGCGCGGACTATGCCGTGCTGCCCATCGAAAACAGCTCCACCGGGGCCATCCGGCAGATTTACGACCTGCTCACCCAGTATGAGTGCTATGTGGTGGGGGAGACCGCCGTCAAGGTGGAGCACTGCCTCATGGCCCTGCCGGGGGCCGCGCTGGACGGCATCACCCACGTGTACTCCCACGAGCAGGGTTTGTTCCAGTGCGAGCGCTTTCTCAACGCCCACCCCAGCTGGAAGCAGGTCCCCCAGGCGGACACCGCCGGGTCGGCCAAAATGGTGGCGGACAGCGGCGATTTGACCCGCGCCGCCATCTGCTCGGAGCGGGCGGCGGAGATTTACGGCCTCCAGATTCTGGCCCGCGGCGTCAACCACAACGCCCACAACACCACCCGGTTTGTGGTGGTGGCGCCCCGGCTGGAGCTGCGCCCCGGCGCGGACAAGATCAGCACCCTGTTCGTCCTGCCCCACGAGGCGGGCTCCCTCCACGAAGTGCTCACGGTGTTTGCCGTCCACGGGCTGAACCTGGTGAAGCTGGAGTCCCGCCCCCTGCCCGAGCGGAGCTGGCAGTATATGTTTTTCTTAGAGTTCACCGGCCGGCCCGACGACCCCGCCGTGGGCGACGCCCTCCACGAGCTGGCCCAGACCACCGGGGAGTTTCGAGTACTGGGCTGGTTCCCGTCCAACCTGGAATAGTGCCTTTTTCTTGAAATAGCGCTTCCTTATAAGGTATCAGCCGCCTGAGCCTTGTGCCGCAGCGGTTTTAGAGGTTCGGGCGGCGGTCGCAATCCCGAATTCAGGGCGCAAAACCACAAATCGGAACAGGAAAATGATTTCATGAAAGAATTCAGTCAAAAAGCCGAACAGATTATGATTGAGCGTTTCGGCAAAGATACGACTATTGCATTGGCGACAGCGGAAAATGGAACGCCTTATGTGCGGTATGTAAATGCCTATTATGAACATGGTGCGTTTTATATCATTACCCACGCACACTCAAATAAAATGAGGCATATAAAAGGCAATCCAGTTGTCGCAATCGCAGGCGAATGGTTTACGGCGCATGGGAAAGGTGTCAGCTTGGGCTATTTCGGGAAAAAAGAGAATTGTGTGATTGCTGAAAAGCTGAAAAAGGTTTTTGCTGCGTGGATTGATAACGGTCATAATGATTTTGACGATGAAAACACCATCATTATGCGTGTGGAATTAACAGACGCTCTGTTGCTCTCGCATGGCACAAGATATGAGCTATAGGGTTTCAAATTCCAGCTTATCAAGGATTTGTCCGTTTTCGCCCAGCAACCGCACGTTCTCTAATTTGGAGAGATCACAATGGCAAAAAATATTGTATTGATTGGCATGATGGGCTGCGGCAAGACCACGGTGGGCCGCCTGCTGTCCCGGCGGCTGGGGCTGGAGCTGGCGGACACCGACGCCCTCATTGAGCAGCGGGAGGGCTGCTCCATCCCGGATATCTTCGCCCGGGAGGGGGAGGCGTACTTTCGCGCCCTGGAGCTGGCGCTGTGCCGGGAGCTGGCCGGGCGGGAGGGTCTGGTCATCGCCTGCGGCGGCGGCCTGCCCCTTCAAGATGAGGCCATCGCCGCGCTGAAACAAAACGGCCTGGTGTTCTGGCTGGACCGGGACCCCGGGGAGAGCTACTACGGCCTGGACGTGTCCAGCCGCCCTCTGGCCCAGGGGGGGCGGGAGGACTTTTTGGCGCGCTATTCCGTGCGTTCCCCCATCTACCACCGATGGGCGGACTTTATCATCGTCAAGCCGGAGACCCCCCAATATGCTGAGAATCGCATTTCCACCATTTACATGGAGGTGTCCGAAGCATGAAATTCCTCATCATCAACGGCCCCAACCTGAACCTGCTGGGCAGGCGGGAGCCGGGTATTTACGGCGATCAGAGCTACGACGCCCTGTGCGCCCTCATCCGGGAGCACGCCGCCGCCCACGGTTCCACCGCGGACTGCTTCCAGTCCAACCACGAGGGGGCCATCATCGACGCCATCCACGCCGCCGACGGGGTGTACGACGCCATTATCATCAACCCCGGCGCCTACACCCACTACAGCTACGCCATTTTGGACGCACTGAAGGCGGTGGACGTGCCCGCCTACGAGGTGCACATCAGCCACATCGACCGGCGGGAGAGCTTCCGGGCCGTGTCCGTCACCGCCCCGGCCTGCGTGGGCCAGCTCTACGGCCACGGCTTCAACGGCTACCTCATGGCCATGGACTATTTTCTGGGGGGCGGGGCATGAGGCTGCAAGTCATCGGCGACCCGGTGCTCCACTCCAAGTCCCCCGCCATCCACCGCGCCATGCTGGCGAAGCTGGGGCTGGACGCGCCCTATGACGCCCGCACCGTGCGCCGGGGGGAGCTGCCGGAGTACCTGGCCTGGGCGCGGGAGCACGGCGTCACCGGCTTCAACGCCACCATGCCCCACAAGGAGGACGTCCTCCCCCTGCTGGATGAGATCGACCCGGCGGCAGCGGCGGTGGGCTCGGTGAACACCGTGTGCCTGCGCCGCGGCAGGTGGGTGGGCTTCAGCACCGACGGCCCCGGCTTTGCAGCGGCGCTGAAGCACGAGCTGGGCGTGGACCCGGCGGGCCTCACCGTCACCCTCTTAGGGGCGGGGGGCGCGGCCAAGGCCGTGGCCCTGGCCCTGGCCGGCGCGGGGGCGGAGCGGGTGTACGTCTGCAACCGCACCCCCTCCCGCGCGGAGGAGCTGTGCGCCCTGGACCCCTCGGGGCGGCTCACCCCCGCCGGGTTCGGCGGGGACACCCTGCGCCGCTGCGCCCAGGCGTCCCGGCTGCTGGTGAACTGCACCAACCTGGGCATGGCGGGCTGCCCCGGCCAGTTTGAGGCGTTCGCCTTTCTGGACGCCCTCCCCCCCGGGGCGGCGGTGTACGACCTGATCTACCACCCCGCCGAGACGGAGCTGCTCTCCCAGGCCCGCCGCCGGGGGCTTCCCGCCTGCAACGGGCTGTCCATGCTGGTGTGGCAGGCGGTGCTGGCCCTGGAGCACTTCCTGGACCGGCCCCTGGACCGCAAAGCCATGGCGGCAGCGGCAACTGCCGCGCTCAATGAAATTTGAGGTGATATTATGTTAAAACCACAACGCCTGCGCCCCGGCGACACAGTCGCCGTCGTCTCCCTGTCCAGAGGAATGCTGGGGGAGCCGCAGTTTCTCCACAAATACCACCTGGCCCGTGAGCGGCTGGAGCGGGACTACGGCCTCCAGGTGGTGGCCATGCCCAACGCCCTGAGGGGCAGGGACTACCTCTACCGCCACCCGGAGGCCCGTGCCCAGGATCTGATGGACGCTTTCCGGGCCCCCGAAATCCGCGCGGTGTTCTGCGCCATCGGCGGGGACGACACTATCCGGCTCCTGCCCTACATCGACTTCGACGTGCTGAAAAACAACCCCAAAATCTTCACCGGCTTCTCCGACACCACCACCAACCACTTCATGATGCACAAGGCGGGGCTGGTGTCCTACTACGGCGGGGCGGTGATGAACAACTGGGCGGAGTACGGGGCCATCAACGAGTACACGGCGGACGCCTTTGACAAAACCCTGTTCCACCCCCAGGACACCTGGACCATCCCCGCCAGCGGGTTTTGCAGCTATGAGACGGACAAAGTGTGGTGGGACGAAGCCAATATCAACCAAACCATCCCCCGGTTCCCCAACACGGGCTATGAGATTTTGCAGGGCACGGGCAGGGTGTCCGGCCCCCTGCTGGGGGGCTGCGTGGATGTGTTCGAGATGCTGTTCGGCACGTCCCTGTGGCCCTCGGCTGAGGAGTGGCGGGGCAAGCTGTTGCTGCTGGAGACCAGCGAGGACGACATCGGGCCGGACTGGCTGACCTGGTTCCTCCGGGGCCTACAGGCCCAGGGGGTGCTCCACGCCGTCAACGGCATCGTGGTGGGCAAGCCCGCCTTCCCGGACAAGCTGGAGCCCTACAAGGAGGTCTACCGCCAGGTGGTGGGCTTCGAGGCGGGGCGGCCCGACCTGCCCATCCTCTACAACGTGAACGTGGGCCACGCCTACCCCATCGGCCTGTTCCCCCTGGGGCTGGAGTACGAGATCGACTGCGGGGCAAAGACTTTGACCCTGCTGGAGCCCGCCACGCGGTGAGGAGACGGCGATGAAAAAAGCGGCAAAAATCGCCCTGGCTGTCTTCGGGGCGCTGGCCCTGCTGCTCCTGCTCTGCTTCATCAACCACCAGGTGCAGCTCCGGCGGGAGAGCAAATGGTTCGTCCCTCTGGGAACCTTGGTAGAGGTGGACGGCCGCCAAATGAGCGTCTATACCCAGGGCGGGGGAGCGGAAACCCTGGTCTTCCTGTCGGGCAGCGGCACCTGCTCCCCCATCCTGGACTTCAAGGCCCTCTACTCCCAGCTCGGCGGCTATCAAATTGCGGTGCCCGAGCGCTTCGGCTATGGCTTCAGCGACGTGACAGACCTGTCAAAAGACCTTGACACCGTATTGGAGCAGACCCGCGCCGCCCTCGCTGCGGCGGGGCTGGAGCCCCCCTATGTCCTGTGCCCCCACTCCATGTCCGGGCTGGAGGCGCTGTACTGGGCGCAGCAATACCCGGAGGAGGTGCGGGCCATCATCGGGCTGGATATGTCCGTCCCCGCCGCCTATGAGGGGATGTCCATCAGCGCCCCCCTCCTGCGGCTGCTGCAATTTGGGGGCGCCAGCGGCGTTACCCGGTTTCTCCCAATCGCGTCGGACAGCGCCGCCATTCAGAGCGGGGCGCTGTCCGGGGCGGAACAGGATATCTACCGCGCCATATTCTACCGCCGCACCATGACCGTCGATATGGTAAACGAGGCCCTGTGCGTCAAGGACAATGCAAGGGCCGTGGCCCAGGGCGGGATGCCCGGCATCCCCATCCTGATGTTCTGCTCCGACGGCAGCGGCGGCACCGGCTTCACCAAGGAGGAGTGGCGGGCCGTCCAGGCCGGATTCGCGGCGGACTGTCCAGACGCGCGGCTGGTGGAGCTGGAGTGCGGCCACTACGTCCACGATTTTGAGTATGAGCGCCTCGCGGCGGAAATCAACGAGTTTTTAAATCAATAAGGAGTGCGCTATGGAGCTTTCAGCCAACGCCAAAATCAACCTCACCCTGGACATCCTCCGCAGGCGGGAGGACGGCTACCACGATTTACAGATGGTGATGCAGTCCGTCACCCTGGCCGACGCGCTCACCCTCACCCCCGCCCAGGGGGAGGAGGGCTGCGCCGCCTCCAACCTGCACTTTCTGCCCACCGGGGGGAAAAACCTGACCCAGATGGCCGCCGCCGCCTTCCGCGCGGCCGCCGGAGCCGGGGGCGAGGTGGACGTGTCCATTCAAAAGCACATCCCCGTGTGCGCGGGGCTGGCCGGGGGCAGCGCCGACGCCGCCGCCGTCCTGCGGGCCATGAATGCGCTCACAGGGGCGGGGCTGTCCCGCGCCCGGCTGGCCGAAATTGGGGCGCGGGTGGGCTCCGACGTGCCCTTCTGCGTGCTGGGCGGCGCCGCTCTGGCCGAGGGGCGCGGGGAGCGCCTCACCCCCCTGCCCGGCCTGCCCCTCTGCCACATCGTCATCTGCAAGCCCCCCTTCTCCGTCTCCACCCCCCAGCTCTTTTCACGGGTGAACGTGCGGAAAATCGTCCGCCGGCCGGACACCGCCGGGGTGATCGCCGCCCTGAACGCCGGGGATCTGACCGGGGTGGCCCGGCGGATGTATAACGTCTTCGAGGACGTGCTGGACCGCCGGCGCTATGGCGAGATCGCCTCCATCAAGGCCGCGCTCATCGACTGCGGGGCGCTGGGGGCGTCCATGTCGGGCAGCGGGCCCTCCGTCTTCGGCCTGTTCCCCCGCCTGGAGGACGCCCAGGCCGCCCAGGAGCGGCTGCTGGGCTCCTACCGGGACGTATTTCTGTGCGCCCCGGCGGAAAAAAATGTTTGACTCTTTCCCGTCGCCTGGTTATAAAATCAAAAAACACCGTCCATACTGTACCCATCGCCCATGGCGGGCGGCAAACGGTACATAGGACGGTGTTTTTTATGACTTCTTCTAAGCTTCGCCTCTGGGAATCGGCCCTGCTGCTGGCCTTCGGCCTGACGCTGACGGCGGGAGTGTGGGCCTCGGCCAGCGAGGCCGCCCTGGCAGGGCAGGTGCTGCGCCTGCACGTGGTGGCCAACTCCGACTCCCAGGAGGACCAGGCGCTGAAGCTGCTGGCCCGGGACGCAGTGCTGGAGCGGGCCTCTGCGCTGCTGTATGGCGTCTCCGACCGGCAGGGGGCGGAGGCCGCCCTGGCCCCCCACCTGGACGAGCTGGCCCTGGCCGCCTCCCAGGCCCTGGCGGACGCCGGGTGCGGGGACGAGGTCCGCGTGACCCTCACCGACCAGTGGTTCCCCACCAAGGCATACGACGGCTTTTCCCTGCCCGCGGGGCAGTACCGGGCGCTGCGGGTGAGCATCGGGGAGGGAGCCGGGCAAAACTGGTGGTGCGTGGTGTTCCCGCCGCTGTGCCTGGCCTCCGTCACCGAGGAGAGCGTGGAGACCGCGGCCGGCCAAGTGCTCAGCGAGGACCAGGTGGCCCTCATCACCGGGCAGGACGGGGGCTATGTGCTCAAGTTCCGCCTCATCGAGTGGTGGGAGGAGCTGCTGCAAAAGCTGGAGAGATGACAGCGCGGCGCGTGGAACTCCACGCGCCGCGTTTCAGCGTTTTTCTGTCACGCTGCGAAGCAGTCAGGTCGCTCCTCCGCGCTTCCTTAAAACGCCGGGACGACGGCGCTGCCGTAGGTCTCCTGCATAAACTGCTTAACCTCGTCGGACTGGAGGGCCTCCACCAGCTTCTGGATAGCCTCCTCGTTCTCCCGGCCCTCCTTCACCGCCAAAACATTGACATAGGGGGCGGCCGCAGCCGCGGCGTCCTCAAAGACCAGGGCGTCGTCCTCGGAGAGCCCTGCGCCCAGGGCATAGTTGCCGTTAATGATGGCGATGTCCACATCCTGAAGGGTGCTGGTAAGCAGGTTGGCGGTGAGCTCCTGAATCTCGTAGTTGTGGGGATTCTCCGCGATGTCGTCCTTTGTGGCGGAAAGGCCGGCGCCCTCGCGCAGCTTAATCAGGCCCTGGGCCTCCAGCAACATCAGTGCGCGGGCCTCGTTGGTGCCGTCGTTGGGCACGGCGATGGTAGCGCCGTCGGGCAGGGCGTCCAGGCTGGCGGTCTTGCCGGCGTAAATGGCGAAGGGCTCATAGTGAATCTCGGCCACGCTCGCCAGATGGGTGCCGTTTTCCTCGTTGAAGTTGTTCAGGTAGGTGATGTGCTGGAAGTAGTTGGCGTCCAGGGACCCGTCCTCCACGGCAGTATTGGGCAGGATGTAGTCGTCAAACTCCTGAATCTGAAGGTCAATGTTCTGCTCCTTGAGCAGCTCCTTGGCCACCTCAAGGACGGCGGCGTGGGGGGCGGGGGTGGCGCCCACCTTGAGCACGACGGTATCTCCATCGCTGTCAGCGGGGCTGTTCGCGGGGGCCTGGCTGCCGGCTGCGGGACCTCCGGCGCAGGCGGACAGCAGGGACAGGCAGCTAACGCAGGCCAGCGCAAGGGCCAAAATCTTCTTTTTCATTTCAGTTGCTCCTTTTCCATTTGGTTTTTTGCTTTATGTGAGCCGCTTTCGCGGGAATCACCGGGAAATCCGGGGCTTTTAGGTACAAAAAAACGCCCCTGACAAATGTCAAGGACGAGAGCCTTCTCGGCTTCGTGGTACCACCTTGCTTCACCCGCCCCTCGCGGCGGCGGGCCTTACCGGGTACTGACATACCCTGGCGCTGTGACGGGCGCTCCCGTCATGACCTATCGGCTTACACCTGTCGGCCATGCGGCTCCGAGGCCATGTTCGGCGCGGCCTTCCGTACCCGTTTCCAGCTCCCCGGGCTCTCTGTGCCGTATCTCCGCGCGTACTCTCCTCATCATTGCCTTTGCAGTGCTATGAAATTTTTTGTGTCCCACCCCCTCCGGGGGTGGGAGCGCAGGCAATCCAAACATTGCCTGTCAATGCTATGAAGCTTTTGCAATCCGTCTTGAATTGTTGTTTCATAGTTTAACGCAACAAAGCAAATTTGTCAATTAGACAAATTGCACATAAGTTGGAAAGGACCGGGCGCTCCGCCTGGTCCTTTCCAACAAAAATCCGTCGTATCACATCGCCCCGCGAGGGCCTAACGTCCTTTTCGCCTTCTGGGCGCTTTTCTGCGCCTTCCGATTGGTAACGCGCTTGTCCAGCCGGGTGGCGAAATGGATGCCGATGGACTGGAAAGCCTGTACCAGCAGCACCAGGGCAATCACCGCCACGTACAGCACGATGCGCATACCCCGGGTATGGCCCCGGTTCAGCGCCATATTGCCCAACCCGCCGCCGCCGATGGCGCCGGACATAGCCCCGTAGCCCAGGATGGTGATGAACGCCGTGGTGAACCCGGTGAGCAGCGAGGGCAGGGACTCGGGCAGGATCACCTTCCAGATGATTTGGAAGGGGGTGCAGCCCATGGCCTGGGCGGCCTCCACGGTCCCCCGGTCCATCTCCCGCAAGGAGCCCTCCACCAACCGGGCCACAAAGGGAAACGCGGCGATGGTCAGGGGGACAATGGAGGCGTTGGTGCCGATGGAGGTGCCCACAATCACCCGGGCCAGCGGGAACACCACCACCATGAGAATCAGGAATGGCACCGAGCGCAGCAGATTAATCACCACGTTGAGCACCTTCATCAGAGGGGAGGGCAGAGGCCGCACGCCATCGGCCGCGCCCACCACCAGCAGCACCCCCAGAGGCAGGCCGATGAGGCAGGCGAACAGGGTGGCCAGCACGGTGGAGTAGATGGTCTCCCAGGCGGCGAAGGCCAGGTTGTTCAGCAGGTAGGGAATTTGCTCAGAAATGTCCTTCACCAGCTTGGGGTCAGTGACGTTGAAAAAGGAAATGATCCACTCGGCGGTCTGTTCCGCCATAGTAAGTTCTTCAGCCATGGTAATCCCGCACCTCCTCCACCGTCACGTTGGGCTGATTTTTGATGTACGCCATGGCCTTGGCGGCCTCGGCCGGGTCCTCAGGCAGACCCAGCAGCATGGTGCCGAAAGCCTGGCCGTTCACGTTGCGGGTGTCCGCTCCCAATATGTTCACCTTCACGCCGCAGTCGATGGCAAGCGTGGCGATGAGCGGCTCGTAGCTGGAGCCGCCGTTAAAGGCGATGCGCACCACGTTGGCGGCGGGCAGCCGGTCGATGCGCACCCCGTCTGGGTAGACCAGGCGGCGGCCCGCCTCCGACTGGGGGTTGGAGAACACCTGCTCCACCGTCCCCGTCTCCATCACCCGGCCGTGGTCCAGAATGGCCACGTGGGTACAGATCTCCTCCACCACCGCCATCTCGTGGGTAATGACCACCACGGTGATGCCCAGGCGCCGGTTGATGTCCTTCACCAGATGCAGAATGTCCCGGGTGGTCTTGGGGTCCAGTGCCGAGGTGGCCTCGTCGCACAGCAGAATCTCCGGGTCCGAGGCCAGGGCCCGGGCGATGGCGATGCGCTGCTTCTGTCCGCCGGACAGCTGGGCGGGATAGGCCTCCGCCTTGTCGGGCAGGCCCACCGTCTCCAGCAGCTCCCGCGCCCGCCGCTCCGCGTCCGCCTTTTTAACCTGGGCAATCTCCATGGGGAAACAGATGTTGGCCAGACAGGTGCGCTGCATCAGCAGGTTGAACTGCTGGAAGATCATGCTGATGGACCGCCTCCGGGCGATGAGCTGCTTCTGGCTCATGGCGCACAGGTCCGCCCCGTCGATGAGCACCTGGCCGGAGGTGGGCCGCTCCAGCAGATTGATGCACCGCACCAGGGTGGACTTGCCCGCGCCGCTCATGCCCACAATGCCGTACACCTCCCCGTCCCCGATGGTGAGGGACACGTCGGTGAGGGCGTGGAGCTCTCCCTCGGCGGTGGGGAAGGACTTGGACAGGTTTTTCAATTCAATCATGGGTTTCTCTCCCCTCTCTGGGGTCAAAGGATGGCTTTATTCTATTCCATTCCCCTGGCCCTTGTCAAGCACCCGCTACCCAAACCGCCCGGTGATATAGTTCTGAGTGCGTGGGTCCTTCGGGGCGGAGAATACCCCCTGGGTGTCCCCCGCCTCCACCAGCTCCCCCTGGAGGAAAAAGGCGCACTGGTCCGACACCCGCACCGCCTGCTGCATATTGTGGGTGACGATGACGATGGTGTACCGCTCCCGCAGCTGGGCGATGAGCTCCTCAATTTTAGAGGTGGAGATGGGGTCCAGGGCCGAGGTGGCCTCGTCCATGAGCAGCACGTCCGGCTCCACCGCCAGGGCCCGGGCGATGCAGATGCGCTGCTGCTGCCCGCCGGACAGGGACAGGGCCGAGCGCTTCAGCCGGTCCTTCACCTCGTCCCAGATGGCCGCCTGCCGCAGAGATTTTTCCACGATGGCGTCCAGCTCCCCGTGCCGCCTGATTCCATGGGTGCGGGGGCCGTAGGCCACGTTGTCGTAAATGGACATGGGAAAGGGGTTGGGCTTTTGGAACACCATGCCCACCTGCCGCCGCAGGGTGGTGACATCCACCGCCGGGTCGAAAATGCTCCTCCCCCGGTAGACAATCTCCCCCTCCACCCGCACGCCGGGGATGAGCTGCGTCATCCGGTCCAGCGTCTTGAGAAAGGTGGATTTTCCACAGCCCGACGGCCCGATGAGGGCAGTTACCCGGTTTTCCAGCACGTCCAGGCTCACCCCCTTCAGCGCCTGGACGCTCCCATACCACAGGCTCAGCGCCTGGGTTCGCAGTACGGCCTCCACAGGCTACCTTCCCCCCTTCCGCTTTTTCAGCCGCCGCCCCGTCCAGGCCGCGGCCAGGTTGAGGAGCAGCGTAATCACCATGAGCACCGCGGCGATGGCCATGGCGGTGTCCATATCCCCGTACTCGTTCACGTACACATACAGCGACACGCTCAGGGTGGCCGACGGCGCGTACAGCGCCCGGAAAAAGCCCCCCAGCCCCGCCGACGCCCCCGCGGTGAACAGCAGCGCCGCCGACTCACCCACAATGCGTCCCACCGCCAGGATGCAGCCGGTGACAATGCCGTCCGCCGCGTTGGGCAGCACCACGGTGCGCACCATGCGCCACTGGCCCGCCCCCAGGCCCAGCGCACCCTCCCGGTAGGACTGGGGCACCGTTTTCAGCGACTCCTGGGTGGTGCGCATCACCACCGGCAGGATCATCACCACCAGGGTCAGCCCGCCAGCCAGCGTGCCCGTGCCAAAGCCCAGCAGGCGCACGAAAAACAGCATCCCCACCAGGCCAAACAGAATGGAGGGCAGGCCGGACAGCGTCTCGGCGGCAAACTCGATGGCCCCCACCCACCGCCCGCCCCGGGCATATTCCGTGAGGTACACCGCCGCCCCCACCCCCAGGGGAAGGGCCGCCGCCATGGACAGGAGGATGATATACAGCGTGTTTAAAATGTTGGGCAGAATGCCGTTTGTGTCATTCAAATAGCTGCGCTGTCCGGACAGCAGCTCCCAGGTCACGTGCCGCAGCCCCTGCCACAGCACGCAGCCGATGATCAGCGCCAGCACCCCACAGGTCAGCCCCGCGCTCAGCCACAGGGAACCCCGGCGCACGCCGTCCATCAGGCGGCGCTTTTTTGACAGCCCCTCCATATTCACTCCTCCCCCGCGCCCCGGATCACCCCATGGAGGGCCGCGTTCACCAGCATGATGAACAAGAACAGCACCAGCCCAATGGAAAACAGGGCCCGCCGCCACAGGGAGCCCATGGGGGCGTAATTCATCTCGGAGGCGATGGCCGTGGTGAGAAAGCGCACGGCGGTGAAGGGCCCGGCGGGCAGGTTGGCCACGTTGCCGGACACCATGATGATGGCCATGGCCTCCCCCAAGGCCCGCCCCACCCCCAGGGCCGCCGCCGTGGCCACCCCGGACCGGGCGGCGGGCAGGGACACCCGGAACATGGTCTCCGCAGGGGTGGCCCCCAGGGCCAGGGACGCCTCCTCATATTCCCTCGGCACCGCCCGCAGCGCGGTCTCCGCCACCCGCACGATGGAGGGCAGAATCATCACCGACAGCACCAGCACCGCCGAGAGCAGATTGGCCCCCGAGGGCAGGGAAAACGCGCGCTGCACCGCGGGCACCAGCACCACCATGCCCACCAGGCCGTACACCACCGACGGAATGCCCGCCAGCAGGGCCACCGCGGCCCGGATGGCCTTGGCCCACCCCGGCCGGGCCGTCTTGGCCAGGAACAGAGCGGTGAGCACCCCGATGGGCACCCCCAGCAGCACCGCTCCCCCCGTCCCCGCCATGGAGGTGAGCAGGAAGGGCAGGATGCCGTACTGCTCCTGCTGGGGATTCCAGGTGTCCCCCAGCACAAACCGGGCCAGGCCGAGCTCCTGAATGGCGGGCACGCCGGCAAACACCAGGTATACGCTGATAAACAGCACCGCCCCCACCGCCGTCAGCCCGCACAGGAAAAACAGGGCCTTAATCCCCCCTTCCACCCGTTTTCTGTTCAGCATTTTTTCATGGCTCATATTCCTCTCTCCCCTCCTGCGCCGTGGGCACCGCCCCCGCCCGGCGGATGAGCTCCGCCGCCTGGGGGGACACCGCCCAGTTGAAAAACGACCGGGCCGGCTCTGTCAGCCCCTCCTGCCGTGTGAGCAGCACGAAGGGCCGCTGGACAGGATAGCTGCCGTCCAGCACCGCCTCCTCCGTGCACGCCGCCCCGTCGATGGTCACAAGCTTGACGCCCTCCTGTCCCTCCACCGCGGATAGGGAGGCGTACCCGATGGCCCCGCCGGCGGCGTTGCCCCGCACCGCCTCCACCACCGCGCCGGTGGAGATGAGCTCCTGGGTCAGCGCGCACCGGCCCTGGGTGCCGGTGGCCTGCTCGAAGCCGTCCCGGGTGCCTGAGCCCGCCTCCCGGCCCACCGGGGCGATGGGCACGTCCGCCCCGCCCACCTGGGCCCAGTTTGTCACCGCCCCGGTGTACACGTCCGCCAGCTGCTCCATGGTGAGGTTGTCCACCGGGTTGTCCGCGCTGACGATGACGGCGATGCCGTCCAGGGCCACAATGGTCTCCACCAGCCCCCGCTCCCGCTCCGCGCCCTTCAGCCGCCGGGAGCTGAGCCCGATGTGGGCGTCCCCGGTGATGGCCGCCTCCACCCCCGCCGAGGAGCCGCCCCCCTCCACGCTCACCACCACGTCCGGGTGGTCCAGGCCGTACTGCTCCGCCAGAATCCCCATCACATAGTCCATGGAGGAGGAGCCCAGCGCCGTCACCCGTCCTCCCGGCCCCCGGCAGCCCGCCAGAAGCGCCGCCAGAAGGAGCGCCAGGAGCACCGCTCTGCCCGCCCTCATTCTCTCACCCTCTCCTCCGCCGCATACCAGCGCAGCACCTCCGTCGTGCCCGCCTGGCGCAGCGCCACGCAGGACACCAGCGCGTCCGCCCCCAGCACGATGAGGGCGGGCGGAGCCAGCCACAGGGGTATGCCCGCCGCAAGGCGGGCCACCGCCGGGTGCAGGCCGTACACCAGCGCCAGGGCCAGCGCCGTCCAGCACAGGGAAAACTGAGGGCACACCAGTCCCCCCAGGCTGCCGGGCAGATGGCCGTAATCCCAGAACTCCACCCCTAAGGCAAAGCGGTAAAACGCCCCCATGAGCAGCTCCGCCCCGGTGGCGGCCGCCCCGCCCGCCACCGCCACCCACAAGGGGCCGCGCCCCAGGGAGGCCAGCAGCACAATCAGGCACGCCCCCAGCCCGTACACCGGGCACAGGGGCAGCAGCAGAAAGCACTTCCGGTCCCGCTTGGGGTGGCCCACCAGGCGGGCAAAGGCCACCTCCAGCAAAAAGCCCAGAAAGCTGTAAATGATAAAGTACCACAGCCAGCGCATGAAAATCCCCCCGCTTTTTCATTCCTGATGATTAGGATGGAAAAACGAAGGGATTCCATGCAAGACAATTTTTACTTTTTTTGAACAGTGCGGCGGCGTACAAGGAACAGCGCACCATAGGTCAGCCCGCCCAGCAGCAGGTATGTGCCAAGCTCAGACGGACTGTAGCGCCAGCGCAGGCCATAAGCAAGGCATTGGTGCAGCGCCATTGCGGGCGCCGGGGCCAGCATCCAACAGGCAATCATATAAAACTTCAGCCGCGCGGCGGAACGCCCTTCCCCCATACGGGGCACGGCCAGCTCAAACATGACCAGCCCCAACACCTGGATTGCAAGGCCGGTCAGGAGCAATCCAGTGCTTCGATGGAAGAACAGCGTCCCCACTACCATCAGCATCCCTGCGGCGCACACGCCCAGGGACAGCACAAGCGCGTTGTGCTCCCACCCCCGCTCGTCCAGATGGCGCTCTCCGGGGGCGGCGGGCTGGAGCGCCTCCTGCGGCGGCGGAACCGCGCCTGGGTCGTCCGCCTCGTCCCGGAGCAGGTAGTCGCAGCTCACGCCGAACAGGCGGCTGAGCTGAACCACGTTTTCCGTGTCCGGCATGGTCTCGTCCAGCTCCCACTTGCTCACCGCCTGGCGGGACACGCTGAGCCGGGCGGCCAGCTGCTCCTGGGACAGCCCGCTGCGCTTGCGCAGCTTTTGCAATTTTTCTCCCAATTTCATAACATGATACCTCCTGGGTGCGGCGGCGTGCCGGATTCGTCCACGTGCCCTTATGATAGCCGTTTTCCCCTTTGCGGTCAACCAAATCGGGCTGGAATCTGCGCAACTTTAGGTTGCGGAGAAGCCGGGAGCAGGGGACTAAGGCCAGAGTGGAGTAAAAATCAGGAGGGGCCAAAGGCCCCGGAGGATTTTCGCGAAGTCGGAGAGCTTAGAACCGCGTCGCGAGCAGGCACAGCACGACTCCAGGTTGCGCAGCCGTCGCGAGCAGCCTGGATGGAGCGAAGCGAAGGCAAAAGCCCAGCCGGCGCAAAGCGGAGGCTGGTTTTGCCTGAATCGCAGCGAAGCCAGGCGTCGCGAGCAGGCGCAGCACGACTACAGCCCGCAAGCAGATTTTTCTTGCCGAACGGACCCGGTTGTGCTAAGATTTGTTAAAATGCGTCAGAGAGGGGGAGCGGGGCCGCAGACCGGGCGGCGGCCCCAAGCAACACAATGTGCAATCAAATTGGATTTGACAACCAGCGGTATCTGGAAACCCAGTCCGCCCGCATCCGGGAACGCATCGCCCAGTTCGGCGGCAAGCTCTACCTGGAGTTCGGCGGCAAGCTGTTCGACGACCACCACGCCGCCCGGGTGCTGCCCGGCTTCGCCCCGGACAGCAAAATCCGAATGCTGCTGGAGCTGCGCGGCAGCGTGGAGATGGTGCTGGTGATCAACGCCGCCGCCATTGAGCAGAACAAGGTCCGGGGGGATTTGGGCATCACCTACGACGAGGACGTGCTGCGCCTCATCGACACCTTCCGGGAGCAGGGGCTGTACGTGGGCAGCGTGGTTATCACCCGGTACGCCGGCCAGGCCGCGGCGGACGCCTTTAAGCGCCGCCTGGAGGGGCTGGGCGTGCAGGTCTACCTCCACTATCCCATCCCCGGCTATCCCCACGACGTGGCGCGCATCGTGTCCGAGGACGGCTTCGGCAAAAATGACTACATCGAGACCACCCGGCCCCTGGTGGTGGTCACCGCCCCCGGCCCCGGCTCGGGAAAAATGGCCACCTGCCTGTCCCAGCTCTACCATCACCACCGGCGGGGGGTGCGGGCGGGCTACGCCAAGTTTGAGACCTTCCCCATCTGGAACCTGCCCCTGAAGCACCCGGTGAACCTGGCCTATGAGGCCGCCACCGCCGACCTGAACGACGTGAACATGATCGACCCCTTCCACCTCCAGGCCTACGGGGAGACCACGGTGAACTACAACCGGGATGTGGAGGTCTTCCCGGTGCTCCAGGCCATGTTCGAGGAGATCATGGGGGAAAGCCCCTATAAATCCCCCACGGACATGGGGGTCAATATGGTGGGGCGGTGCATCGTGGACGACGAGGCAGTGTGCGCCGCCGCCAAGCAGGAGATTGTCCGGCGGTACTACGCCGCCCTGTGCGACCGCCGCCGGGGCCAGGGCAGCGACGAAACCATCTACAAGCTGGAGCTGCTGATGAAGCAGGCCCAGGCCGGGGCCGAGCTGCGCCCGGTGATCGCCGCCGCCGAGGAAAAGGAGGAGGAGTTGGGGGAGCCCGCCGCCGCCATCCAGCTGCCCGACGGACGCCTCGCCGTGGGCAAGACCTCGGAGCTGATGGGGGCCGCCGCCGCCGCCCTGCTCAACGCGCTGAAGGCGCTGGCGGGCATCGACCGGCCGGAGCATCTCATCGCCCGGGAGGCCATCGAGCCCATCCAGGCGCTGAAAATCGGCCACCTGGGCAGCCGCAACCCCCGGCTGCACAGCGACGAGGTGCTCATCGCCCTGGCCATCTCCACCGCCACGGTGCCCCTGGCCGCCCGGGCACTGGACAGCCTGGACCAGCTGCGGGACTGCGAGGCCCACTCCTCCGTCATCCTCACCGCCGCCGACAGCTCTACCTATTCCAAGCTGGGGCTACGCCTGACGTGCACGCCCAAGTATCAAAGCAATCAGAGGCTCTATCACAAATAAAAATGCCCTCCCCCGCCCTTGACTTGTCCCACCTGCGGGCGTAAAATAAACTGTTCAACAGAAAACCGGCAGGACCGGGCAAGAGCGCGCGGCCCCGCCTGCCGCAGAGGGAGGAATCCGTATGGCCAAGGGCACGAAATTCATCTTCGTCACCGGCGGCGTGGTGTCCGGGCTGGGCAAGGGCATCACGGCGGCGTCTTTAGGCCGGCTTTTGAAGCAGCGGGGGCTGCGGGTGCGGGTGCAAAAGCTGGACCCCTACCTCAATGTGGACCCGGGCACCATGTCCCCCTATCAGCACGGGGAGGTCTTCGTCACCGACGA
>ERZ808028.564-NODE-564-length-29831-cov-5.052430_pt1 | contig 29831 bp, 25 predicted proteins | sample MGYA00380184_ERZ808028 | MGnify/ENA primary metagenome ERZ808028 (study PRJEB31490, sample SAMN06133397) | mouse gut metagenome | isolation source: J8_1 | host: mice | place: China: Chengdu | collected 2015-05 ...
AGGAATTGTTTATGCCGCAAGAAAGCTGAATTATAAGCTTTGGGGCAAAATTGCGGGGGTGGAAACTGTTCAGAAGCTTTTAGAATTAGGCGATCGTTTTGGGTCAAAAGCTTATTTTTTCGGTGCTAAACAGGAGGTTTTAGATCGTTTAGCCAATAAATTAAGAGTGCAATATCCACATTTAGAGATTGTCGGTTTGCAGAATGGGTATGTCGAAAATCGTGAATCGATTTTTGAAGATATGCAACAAAAGACGCCGGATTTAATTTTTGTTGCTTTAGGTGTACCTTGTCAGGAAGAAGAAATAGCTAAGCATATCGACAGCTTTCAAAAAGGCATTTTTATCGGTTGCGGAGGCAGTTTAGATGTCTTAAGCGGAACTAAATGCCGTGCACCGCAATGGTTAATTAACTTAAAGCTTGAATGGTTGTATCGTTTGGCTAAAGAACCCTCAAGAATCAAACGCTTTTGGCAAAACAATGTGATGTTTTTATTGAGGGTAAGAAAGGAAAAAAGGAGATTGAGTTAATCAATCTCCTTTCGTTTGGTAAACATGGCAATAGATATCTTGTGATAAGATATCAAATTCTTTTTTCGTTAAAGCCAAGGGATAAGACATGATATAAAGGGGTGTATCCCCAAAGCCTTCAGCAATCAAAGGCATTCGATAGGGGTAGGTATTAAGCTGAAATCCTAAGCGCTCATAAAAACCTATCCGGCGTTTTGCCATTTCTGTTTCAGGTAATTCAACCTCTAAAATAACAGGGCATTGAACACTTTCGATGACTTCCTTTAAAAACTTGCCCCCAATCCCTTGTCCTCTTAAATTTTTGTCAACCGCAAAATAGTCAAGGAAGAGGTAGTTTTTTTGTTGAAAGCCGGTGACAAAAGTTTTTATTTTGTTATCTAAGACAAGTTTTCTGCCAAAAAAAGATGGTCGCATCAATGCCTTGTAATGATAGTCATAGGGGTAACATTCTTCCTTTGGGAAGGTTGTTCTAACTAATGAATAAATTTCCTCAAAGTCATTATTTCTGATTTCTAAAATTTGCACTTTATCATCCTTTCTGTGATATAGTTTAACTAAAATTTAGAAAGAAGTAAAGAAATATGAAAAATTTTTAACTATTTCACAAATCTCTTTGTAATAATAGATTAAATTTGATATGATAGAAACATATCAATATATAGGGAGGACTTTTTATGAATTTTGTTTATATCTCACCACAATTCCCAAAGAACTTCTATCATTTTTGTGAATCTTTGAAGAATAATGGTGTTAATGTCTTAGGCATCGGTGATACACCTTATGACCAGCTATCACCTGAGTTAAAAGCTAGTTTGACAGAGTACTACAAAGTCAATACTTTGGAAAGCCTCGATGAAAAAATCCGTGCTATCGGTTATTTTATTCATCGTTACGGCAAGATTGATTGGTTGGAATCTAATAATGAATATTGGTTAGAATCAGATGCAAAATTGCGGACGGAATTTAATATTACCACAGGTATGATGGTTGATCATATCAATGATTTTAAAGAAAAATCAGCGATGAAGGCTTTCTATGAAAAAGCCGGGGTTCCGACAGCACGTTATCATTTAGTCCAAGGGCAAGAAGATGCCAAAGCTTTTATTGAAAAAGTCGGCTATCCTGTTGTCGTGAAGCCTGATAATGGGGTTGGGGCTGCTGCAACATATAAATTAAGAAGCGATGCTGATTTAGAAAACTTCTTGGCAAGCAAAATTGATGTTCAATATATTATGGAAGAATTTGTCAATGGCACCATTGAAACTTATGACGGTATTGTCGATTTGGATAATGAGGTTGTTTTTGAAACTTCACATTTATTTCCTGAACCGGTGATGAATATTGTAAATGATGCCTTAGATATGGCTTATTATTCACAGCGAGAAATTCCCGCTGATTTATTGGACGCAGGAAGACGCACACTCAAGGCTTTTGATGTTCGAGGGCGTTGTTTCCACTTTGAATTTTTCCGTTTAAATGAAGATAAGCAAGGTTTAGGCAAAAAAGGTGATATTGTCGGTTTGGAAGTCAATATGCGCACACCGGGAGGTTATACGCCTGATATGATGAATTTTGCCAATGACTGCAACATTTACCAAATGTATGCGGATATGGTAACTTATGGGAAATATGATGGCAAACAGCCAAGCCGTCAATATAGCTGTGTCTATGCTTCAAGACGCTATCATCATACTTATAGTCATAGTCATGATGATATTATGCAAAAGTATGGCTATGCCATGGTCATGCAGGAAGATATGCCGCAGATTTTAGCGGGGGCAATGGGTGATTTGTTTTATATGGCAAGATTTGAAACATTAGAAGAAGTTGAAGCATTTATACGCTTTGTGCAAGAATAGGAGAGTAGAGAATGGAAAAAGATTACATCAAATTTTACAGTCGTTACCTAAATAGAGAAATGGAGATTAATGTCTATGGACATACAGGTAAACCTTGTTTGGTTTTTCCTGCCCAAGATGGACGTTTTTATGACTTTGCCGGTTTTGGTATGGTCGAGGTTGCCGCTCCTTTTATCGAAGAAGGTAAACTGCAATTGTTCTGTATTGACAGTATTGATAAAGAGAGTTGGTCTGATTTAAATGGGGACTGTCGTTATCGTATTGAAAAACATGAGCAGTGGTTTAATTATATTTTAGAAGAAGTTGTACCGTTTATTTTTGACTATAATCAAACAGGTATGAAAATTATGACTACCGGTTGCTCTATGGGCGCTAGTCATGCGGCGAATTTCTTCTTTAGACGTCCTGATGTTTTTGATACGGTAATTGCTTTAAGCGGTTATTATAGCAGTGATATGTTCTTTAATAATTATATGGATGACTTGGTTTATGCCAATTCACCGCTTCACTATCTTGAAGGCATGAGTTATGATCACCCTCATGTACAGAAATATCGTGAAAGTAATATTATCATTTGTACAGGACAAGGGGCTTGGGAAGATGATATGATTCGTTCTACAACACGTTTAAAAGAACTATTGGAATATAAAGATGTTGGGGCTTGGATTGATTTTTGGGGTTATGATGTCAATCACGATTGGCCATGGTGGAGAATTCAGTTCCCATATTTCTTGGAAAAGGTTTTAGGATAGGAGGAAACAGTGATGAATGTTGTATTTATTTCACCTAACTTCCCGCTTTACTATTGGAATTTCTGTGATCGTTTGAAAAAACGTGGAGTGAATGTGTTAGGTATCGGTGATGCAAGTTATGATAGTATGAGTGAGGAATGCCGTCATTCTTTAACGGAATATTATCAGGTATCTAGTCTGGAGAATTTTGATGAAGTGTACCGTGCTTGCGGTTATTTTACTCATCGCTATGGTAAGCTAGATTGGATTGAATCGGAAAACGAATATTGGTTGGAAACCGAAGCGACTTTACGTCAGGAGTTTAATGTCAATAGTGGGACTAAAATTAAAGACATGGGTCCTATGAAATACAAATCTAAGATGAAAGATGTCTACGCTAAAGCCGGAATTAAAGCGTGTCGCTATCACATGGTATCAAGTTATGAAGATGCCAAGGACTTTATTAGACAAGTCGGCTATCCTGTTGTTGTGAAGCCGGATAACGGAGTTGGGGCAGCTGCCACTTATAAATTAAAAAATGAAGATGAATTAAATTATTTCTTTGCGACCAAGAATGATGTAGCTTATATTATGGAGGAATTTGTTCCGGGTCATGTGGAAACATTTGACGGAATTACCGATTCCAAGAAAAATATTTTGGTTTGTTCAAGCCATGTGATGTTAGTGAGTATTATGGATACGGTCAATGATGGGACAGATACGTGCTTCTGTTCGCAAAATGTTGAAGCAATGGATATTTATGAAGTCGGTCAAAAAGCTGTTCAAGCCTTTGATACACGCAGTCGTTTCTTCCACTTTGAATTTTTCCGTTTAGATGAGGATAAAGAAGGCTTGGGCAAAAAAGGCGATTTGCTTGGCTTGGAAGTTAATATGCGCGCACCGGGAGCCTATATGCCGGATATGATTAACTATGCTTGCGATTGTGATGTTTATGATATTTGGGCTGAGATGTTAGTTAATGATTGTATGGACCAGCAAATTAAACGAAAATATTATGTTGGCTATGCCGCTAGACGCTATGATTTCCAATATAGGTATAGCATGGAAGAAATCAAGTCTATGTATCAACATCATATTTTAGTTGATACAAGCATTCCCAAAGCTTTAGCCGGAGCTATGGGAGATCATGTTTTCTTGTTTAGACATGAAAGGCAAGAAGTGATGATGGAAATCTTGCACAAAATTTTAGAGAAATAAGGTGATGAAAATGAGTTTTGAAACAAAGATTGAGAAATATGCTAAGTTGGCGGTCGTAACGGGTGTCAATATTCAAAAGGGGCAACTACTAGTTATTAACGCTGATGTCGATTGTGCTTGGTATGTCCGTTTAGTTGTTAAGGCAGCTTATGAGGCGGGTGCCAGTGAGGTTGTAGTTAACTGGAATGATGGGCAAGTGAATAAAATGCGTTATGAATATGCCGATGATGATGTGTTAGCTTATTTTTATCAGTGGCAATATGCCCAAAAGAAAGAGTATATTGATAAAAACTGTGCCTTTTTAAGCATCGGTTCACCTGACCCGACCTTGTTAAGTCATATTGACAGTCATAAGTTAAAGTTGGCACAGATGGCGACAAGTCAGGGAATGCAAGCTTTACGTTATTATACGGCAAGCAATCAGGGACAATGGTCTGTCGAACTTTTACCTAATCCTGTTTGGGCTAAACTGGTTTATCCGGATTTAGATGAACAAGCAGCCATGGATAAATTATGGGAAGCTATTTTTGAATGTTGCAGAATTTTAGATGATAATGATCCGATTGCCGATTGGAAGGCTCATTCTCAAAGCGTTGTGGAACATGGTAAGAAATTGAATGCCTATCAGTTTAAACAGCTTCACTTTAAAAATAGTCGAGGAACAGACTTAGTTGTGGAGTTGGTTGAGGATCATCGTTGGGAAGGCGGTTTGGAATATACACCAAATCAAGTTGGGTTTGTGCCTAATTTACCGACAGAAGAAATTTTCTGTATGCCCCACAAAGATCGTGTAAACGGTAAGGTGTATGCCACAAAGCCTTTGAATATTCAAGGGAAGTTAGTTGAAGATTTTTGGTTTGAGTTTAAAGACGGAAAGGTAATTGATTATGGTGCTTCCAGCAATCTTGCCTCTTTAGAAAATTTATTGAATATGGACGAGGGGGCAAAGCACTTAGGCGAAGTTGCTTTAATTTCCGATAATTCACCGATTTCCAATACGAAGACATTGTTCTATAATGGTTTAATTGATGAAAATGCTTCATGTCACTTAGCTTTAGGTAATTGTTATCCTTACAATATTGCCGGGGGCAGTCAAATGAGCGAAGAGGAATTAAAGGCCAAAGGTGCTAACTTCTCAATGACCCACTGCGATTTTATGTTTGGTTCGGCTGATTTGTCTGTGATTGGCATTGATAACCAAGGCAATGAAGTTGTTGTATTTGAAAATGGCAATTTTGTATTTTAAAAAACGCTGATAAAATAAATTTGACCTTGTGAATGGGAAACAAAGCTTTTAACTGTGTTTTCTTAGACAAGGTCTTTTTTTGGCAATAAAAAAGCACTATCAACGATAGATAGTGCGCGTAACGACCTTGGAGTTACTTTTTAGAAATTCTTGATTAAAATATTCATAATACGTTCCGGGTGTAATCACGCCGTTGATACCGATGATGTCAATGCCGGTTTTACCGACGATTGTGTCAGCCATGGCAACACAATTAGTAGACAATACAAAGTAGGTTTTAAATGGACCGGACTTAAATTTATACATCTTAGCTTTGGTTGTTTTATATAGACGATTGGCATAAAACGCTAATGATGCTTCCATTTGGGTTGAATCGTTTTTTTCTTGGGCAAGCTGATAGTCAGGCTTCCAAACTTCTAGGTTTTTAAAAAACTCATTGAAGCGACGATTGACAGCTACCTTTTGTTCCTTGGTTAGTGTTAAGCCAAAACCAAAGAGTGTTTTTTGTGAATCCTCTTTACAAAAAGGAATGTATTTTTCTTTCGGGGCAATAAACAAGACGCCCTCACCAATTGTATCAAATAAATGATAAGTAGCTGCATCGTAATTCCCATAAGAGATAACATATCCATGATAACAAATATCAACGTGTCCGAAAGCTCCATAACCATCTTCTGTCACATGAATCAATACCTCAATATCAGGCTTTGTTTCACCTTTATTTTCCCGAATTTCCGGTTGAAAACTGTCCCCATTTTCTTCAAAGTAGTGGTTGATGAAGGATAACACCCGATGGGGAATAATGGCGGCAAAAATAATGGGCAGTGGTAGACGAACTTTTCTTTTTATCCTATTTTTTGTGGAAATATTCATTTCCTCCAATAAAGCGTCTTTAATATTGATTAAACCATATCCAATCATATAAATACCGATAACTTGTAGTAAAAAATCTAAATGGACCAAAGGCTCTAAAAACATAATACTAAAAAGAATGAAATAGATAAAAGCTAAACAGCCTTCACGAATGCGATCTTTTAAATGGTTACGCCAAAAAAGATATGTGGTAATTAAGTGAGCGGTCATGTGTAAAAATAAAACGATACTATATAGTAACGGTAAAATGGCCATAGGGATATGAGGATAAAGAAAGACGAATAGGGCTAAGCAAAATTGGAAAATGGCATAAAATAAGCGATCTATCTTTTTTAGATGTAGTATCCAATCCAAAAAGGAAAAAATAGCGGTCAGTAAAAACAAGATACCAAACACATGGATAATATTAAGCATTAAAATGCTTTTAGAAATCATCACAATGATACCTAAAATAATGAAGGTAATGCCTTGAATGGCAAGATGAAGTGTATTGATGTGTTTTTCTAACAACTTCTATTCCCCCTTTTTTGTTTAGCTATGGTTTAATAAATGAGCTTGTGTCGATATGTTCAAGTTCTAATAGCGCTATTTTCTTTTCTATGCCTCCGGCATAACCTGTAAGGCTTCTGTTGGTGCCGATGACACGATGACAAGGAATAATAATCGAAATAGGATTATGTCCGATAGCTCCGCCTATTGCCTGAAAAGACATACTTGTTTTTCCTAATTGTTTGGCAACAATCATGCTTATATCCTTATATGTTTTCACCTCTCTATAAGGAATGGTTAATAAAGTTTCCCAAACGGTCATACGAAACTTTGAACCGTTAAGTGCTAAGGGAAAATTGACAATCGGCTCTAAACCTTGGAAGTAATCATCTAGCCAAGCGCTAACCTGATCGAATATAGCTAGTTCTTTTGGTTGAGCTTGAGGTGGTAAAGTTGCTCGATCATATTTTTGTCCATCAAACCATAAACCTGTTAATGCTGTTTTAGTTGCCGCTAAAGTAATCGAACCTAGCGGAGAATGGTAATGAGAAATATATTGTTGTTCTTGGGGATTGAGCTTTGTTATTAACATGATTTCTTTTCCTTTTTCTTATTTTTAGGGGCATAATCTTTCATATTGGGAATTTGACCACTGGCGATTGCCCACAAATATAAACTGGCTACACTATTGTAAGGTGTAAAACGACGCTGATATTTCGCAAATAATTTCGGTGTAATTTGGCGATGGTGGTATAACATTCTTAACCCACGTTGAATAGCTAAATCATCATAGCTTAAAATATTTGGACGTTGTAGACAGAAAAGCAAAATCATTTCAGCTGTCCATTTACCAATACCTTTAAGTTGAATTAAGGTGTTAATAGCTTGTTCATCACTCATCGAAGCTACCTTTGCAATATCGAATGCGCCACTTTCAACCTTTTGGGCAAAATCTAAAATATAGTTAGCTTTGCGAAAAGTGATACCGTATGATTGAAGTTTAGTTTTACCGGCTAAAATGATGGTAGAAGCATTGAGTTCCTTTAAATCTTCTTGCATTCTTTGAAAGATGGTCGCTTGAGCTTTGGTGGAAATTTGCTGTCCGATAATATGATGAACTACCGATGAAAAAAGATCCTGATCAGTGACACGGTTGATATGACCGATAGTTTCAATTGCCATTTTCATTTGTGGATCACAAGCTTTTAAATATTCAAGCGCATTTTGGGAGTATTGAAAGTACATAACAAGACACCTCTTTTCCTTTTTTTTGATTACCTAAAGCTATTATACTTCTTTTTTGCATGTTACTCAATTTATATATAAGAATTAAATCTTTTTGTAAAATAGGGAGATATTAGAAATGAAGATAAATCTATCTTTAAGCAAAAAAGGAGAAAAGACAAACAAGTCTTTTCTCGCTATTTTATTTATAAGCGATAAAATTTCTTAGGTGCAAATTGTTTGAGATAGATGATACAGCCGATATTACCGACGATAAGAACAATCACAAGTGTCCCGATAATAGTTGCTGACTCTAGGTCGGTTTGTAAAAGGGCAATAGGTAACATACCTAAAGTTAAGGCTGTAATCACAACAAATAAAGTTGCAAAGCCTTGTTTAATAGCTTTAACTTCACTTGTCCAATTAAGATGTGGAAAGAAAAGATTACCGATAAGTCCGACTTGGCTGAATAAAGTAGCGTAAAGTAGAGGCATACCAATCATTAAGCCTAGGGTTGCGACATCGAATTTTAAAGCGTTCATCAGTAAGAAGGCTATGAGAAGAACGCTAGGGATAGATAGCGTTAGGTTCAACATGATTTTAGCCAAGAAAATGGTCTGGGCTTTAATAGGCAGTGTTTTAAGTTGCCAGAGGCTTTTTCCTTCTAAAGCAATGGAACAAGAAGTCGTTGTTCCGATACCGACCATTAAACCAATCATCATCGGTAAAATGGATAGAAATACTTCTTTTAATTCCGGAATATCCATTAACACCAATAAACTCTCTAAATCCTGAAATTGCAGATATATGCAGCACCCTAACAACAAGACATAGGTTATCGCTGTGTTAGTAACATAAGGGACACTGCTGAAGTAACGGGACAGCTCTTTACGATAAAGTGCCCATAAAATAGAAGATTGTTTGATTTTGGTAATTTCAACTTGTTTATCTTGTTTGGCTTGTTTTTTGCTGTGTTGATATTTTGTCAAAAACATAATGAAGCTAACTAAAGCAAATAGCTGAATAGCGACATATAAAACAAGGTCTACTATCTTTACATCAATTAAGAAGTTCACAAATAAATTTGACAATGGATAAATACTTGTGAGAATTTGACTGACTAACTCAAATAAAGTTGAAACATCACCGATATTTTCCATTTGGAAGATATAGTAGTATAAGATAAAGATGAAAGCAAAAGTCAAAAGGATACTCATCAACTTACTGTGTTTAAAATGCTCGGAAATATAAGCAATCATTAAACCAATCAATAAACCTAAGCCTAAAGGAAACATAGGTGCCCAAGGTAAAAGAATTGTTAAACGTAACACGAAGCCTAGGGAAAGCGGCTCAAATAAATTCATGATGGCTACACAAGGAATAAAAATGGCAAGAATAATCAGAAGATTTTCAAGATACATCGGTAGCACACGGGAAATCACAAGCTGTTTTTTGGTAATAGGCAAAGAGCCTAAAATCACATCATCATGGGCATTGATTAAAGCGCCGTCAACGTGATAGATAGAAGTCATCAAGGCTAAGACGGAAGCTATGGTGAAAATAGCAGGTGGTAATAAATTCAACATACCAACCCCAACTAATATTTTAGCCGCAAAATAACAATAACCTACCAAGTAGCTTCCGAATAGTAAGGCAAGAAATAAGAAAGCTAAGGCTTTTCTTTTCCATTTAGGATCTTTAAAGTTGAGAATGCGTAAAGCATATACTTGACATAAGCTAGATATGATTTTCATTTTCGGTCAACTCCATAAATACATTTTCTAAGCTTTCATTACCTTTGACTTCTTCCATTGAACCAGAACAAATCAGTTTGCCTTGTTTAATCATCGCTACTTTTGTGCATAATTTTTCTGCTACTTCCAAAACGTGAGTTGAGAAGAAGATTATCTTATTTTGCGCACACATCTCCTTCATGATATTTTTTAATGTTAAACTGGCACTTGGATCTAAACCGACAAATGGCTCATCTAAAATCAACAGTTCAGGCTCATGGATTAAAGCTGAAATAAGCACAAGTTTTTGTTTCATACCATGAGAATATGAGCTGATAAGCTGATTTAAAGCCTGGGTTAGACCAAATTTTTCGGATAGGTCCATAATTCTTTCTTTTCTTGTCGCTGTATCAATGGCATAAATATCGCAAATTAAATTTAAGTATTGCATACCGCTCAAAAATTCATATATATCGGGATTATCGGGGATATAGGCAATTTTTTTCTTAAAGGCAAGCGGATCGTCTTTAATAGAAAGACCATCTAATATGATTTCGCCTTCATTAAAATCATGGATTCCGGCTAAACATTTTAAGGTTGTTGTCTTACCGGCGCCATTGTGCCCGATAAAAGCGTATAAATCACCCGGTTTGATTTCTAAGGATAAATCGAAGACACCTTTTTGTGAATCGTATTGTTTAGTGAGATGTTTAATCTGTAACATATTTTTCCTCCTTTTAGATATTTAGATAATCATCTAAATATCTAATTACAGTATATCATGTTTTTGGTTTGAGTCAAGAAAAATTGCCCATACTTCTTTTGAAAGGATGATAAAAATGGAATTTAAAGACAGTCAAACAAAATTAAATTTAATGCGTGCTTTTGCCGGAGAAAGTCAGGCTCGCAATCGTTATACTTTTGCCCATGGCAAAGCATTGCAACAGAAGCTTTATGTTTTAGCGGAAGCTTTTAAATTTACAGCGGATCAGGAAAAAGAGCACGCTGAAATTTTCTACAACCATCTCAAAGAATTAACCGGACAGACCATTGAAATTGATGGCACTTATCCAGTTGATGTTTACGATGATATGTTAGGGTTATTGAAATCAAGTAAGCATAACGAGTATGAGGAATTTGAAGATGTTTATCCTGCTTTTGCCAAGGTAGCTAAAGAGGAAGGCTTTCCTAAGATTGCCGCTGATTTTGAAAACATTGCGAAAATTGAACGTGTTCATGGGCAACGTTTTGATAAATTGGCTATGTTATTAGAGAATCATGAGCTATTTGCCAGTCAAAAAGAAGAACAATGGCTATGTTTAAACTGCGGACATATTCATCAAGGGAAACAGGCGCCGCAAATGTGTCCTGTTTGTTCACATGACCAAGGCTATTTTATCAGAGTGTGTCAAGCACCTTATACTTGTGAGAGTATGATTTCTTAGTGATAACTATTTCTTAAGAAATATGTAGAAGTCTGAAATATTAGGCAGACTTCTTTTTGTTTATCTTATTTTTGGCTATCTTTCTTGTTGTGATAAACAAGAATTTTTAGTAAAATATAACAAGGGGTGATAGGATGAAAAAATGCTTTTCTATATTATTGGCACTCGTAATGTTTTTAGGTGCTTTAGGCTTTGGCATCGGTATTTTCAGTCATGCTTTTCAACAGCCTGACAACCTTAGAAAAGCTTTAGCCAAGCTAGATGTTCAAAGCATTGTTGTGTCTGAATTAGGAAAAGAATACGCCTTTTTAGGTGATTTATTGAATACCCCTGAGTTAAAAATAATATTATCAAGCTATACTGATGGGTTAGTGGATTATATTGTCAATGGAAAAGAAGAAATACCGGTTACTAAAGAGGAAATACGGGCTTTATTTATGACTTATTCTTCTACGCTTTTGAAACAATATCCCCAGTTAGCTTTTTTACCGACAGAAAAGTTTGTGGATTTTATGGTTGAAGAAATGGATTTAAAAGATTTCTTACCTAGTTACCAAGTTTTGATTGATAAAATCCCGGCTAACTATCAGCCTTATTTAGCTGTGGTTAAATTATTGGCATCACCTTTTTTAATTGCTTTAAGTTTGGGCGCTTTTCTGTTTGCTTTATTAGTTCTTTTGATGATTTCAAGAGATTTTGCCTTTAAAGTCGGTCCGTTAATTTTATTTATAGCAGGTGGCTTATTCAGTATAGTTGTGTTTTGGCGTCAAGACTTATATAAGGCATTTGGCTTAGAAACTTACAGTTATCTATGGCCGATGTTATCTTATATGTTGGCGTATTTCATACCTATTGCCATAGGTTATTTGATATTAGCATTTGTGTTTTCGGTAATAGGATATTTTGTTGGGAGGAGAAAAACATATGTCTAAAAAGTATTTTTTCTTTGATATAGATGGTACTTTGACCAAGAGTCAAAATGATCATACAATTCCAAAGGAAACCCTTGCCACTTTAGCGGCTTTAAGGGCTGCCGGACATTTTGTTGCGATTGCGACAGGTCGAGCGCATTGCATGGCTAGATTTGCAATGGAAGCAACAGGGATTACAAATGTTGTGTGTGATGGTGGACACGGTTTTTGTTTAGATGGACAATTGATAGAGATTAAGCCGATGGATAGAGAAAAAAGTATAGCGATTTGCAAGGAAGCGCTAGCTAAGGATTTGCCGTTTGCGGTAGTAGAGGGAGATTCTTTGGATTTATTAGCACCTAATGCTCATTTTAATGAGTTGATGGATATGAGCGATTCAGGCATGACCTATCATGTGCTGGAAGATTTTTCATTAGACCGTATTCAAAAATTTCATAAGATTTTCTTTGCCTTAACAAAGCAGGAAGAAATGATTTTGGAAACAAGACATCTATTGCCTTATATGCGTTATCATGACCAGGCATTTGTTTTTGAACCGGCGGATAAATACGAAGGTATTATGCGTATCATGGATTATCTACAAGCACCTTTAGAAGACGTAGTTGTTTTCGGAGATGGTAAAAACGATTTGGATATGTTTAGAAAAGCGCCGATGTCGATTGCGATGGGCAATGCGATTGATGAATTAAAGGCTATGGCAACTTATGTGACAGATCGTAGCGACAATGATGGCATCGGTAAGGCTTGCCGTCATTTTGGTTGGATTAGATGAAAAAATATCGGTGGTTAGGACTGCTTGTAGGCATGATCGTTATCTTTTTATGGTGGCGTCATAGTTCAAGAAACTTTCACCATATCTATATGCAGTCACGAACGCATCAGTTTGAGGATGTGGAAAGTGTAACGATAGGGACATATAATCTGAAATCTTTAAATATGGGCGAAAGCTTAGAAGAAGCGATTGTAGACTTAAGAGCTGCCAATTTAGATATTGTGTGTTTACAAGAGGTAGATGAAAAGTCATGGCGTTCTCATTATTTGGCGATGACTAAAGAAATTGCCGACGCTTTGGGTTATGAATATTATGCGTTTTTTCAGACAATGTTTTTAGGGCAGGGCTATTATGGGATTGCGATTATCAGCCGTTATCCTATCATGGAAACTTCTAGCCAGTCTTTAAAAGTCAGCTTATTGAAAGAACCTCGTGTTTTAGCCAAAGCTAAAATTGATGTAGGCAAGACACCTTTAAATATTTATACAACGCATTTGAGTTTTCGACCATTAGAAGATAAATATGCGCAAATGACATTTTTACAAAATCAATTTAAAAATTGCCAACGGAGTGTTTTGTTAGGTGATTTTAATATATTTAGAGATGAAGATTTTTTTGAAATAGAAGGCATGACTTCTGTTAACAACGCAAGCCGGCATTTGATTACATTTGGGGATTTCGGCTTTCCGGATAATATTTATTATTCCGCTGATTTAGATTTTACAAACCCCGATGTTTTCAAAACTTCTTTTTCCGATCATCATTTACTATATGGTAAACTTATTTTAGAAGGGGAGAATTAACTATGGATAAAACAATTATTTGTTCAAGAGTATTGATGCATTTTATGGACATTGAGCATCGTCAGGTACATTATTCCGAAGGGTTTGTGGATTTGAATCCAACTTCTTTAGAATATTACGATAAAAAATTAGAGAAAATATTTAATCATCCGAATTTAAAAGAGATTGAAGTCGGTAATTTCGCTTCGATTGTCTTAAGGGCTAAGCAAATGTTAGAAGATGATGAGAAATACATTCAGCATTCTAAAATTATCACGCAAGAATGGTTTGAGTTAGCTAGTTTGATTCAAGATATGCCTAACGCCAATATGCTGTTTATTGAAAGTCGTGTCGATGGACAAGATTATATGGTGATGTTGAAGCTGAATTATAAATTTGCACCGGTAATGGTTCAGGAACAAGATGAACAAGGGCATGAGGTCATGCGTATTTCAACCAAACAGATGGTACCAAGTAAAGCCCAAGCTATTGAAGAAGCGATTGTTGTCAACGTGGAAACCAATCAAGTTTTTATTATTGAAAAACGCTTTATGATTGATGGGAAGATGGGTTATTATATCAATGAACAATATTTGAAAGGCCAACCTAAAATGACCGATAAAGAAAAAATACGCATTATGCAAAAGGCGGTATCCAGTGTTGAACAGCAGTATCATGTCAACGAATTTGAAGCACCGGTCTTGATTAAACAAGCCTTAAGTGAATGCGTATTGGAAAATCGTGAAGTCAAACCATTAGAAATTGCTTCTAAGATTTTAGAGAAAGACTATGGTGCTCAAGAGGAGTGCTTGGATATTATGAAAGATTTAGGTGTTCAAGAAAGTGATGTTGTCAGCGTGGTTGACGGTGTTGAACGCATGGCTAAATGTAAGGTCATTACAGATACAGGCATGGAAATTGTATTAGACGTGCAAGACTATCTTGAACAAAATCATATTGAAAAGAAATATAATGAAGATGGCACAATCAGTTTAGTGCTTTCGGGTATTCGTGAAGTAGTTGTTAAATAGAAGCGATGCAAGGCGTCGCTTCTTACAAATGGAGGTGTTTAGATGAAGTTTACACAAGAATATTTAGCTTTGATGTTACAGACATATATACAAGATCCGAAGCCGACGGTGATTTTTGCGACCGATGATGAGAAACCGTTGATTGAAAGACAACTTTTAAAAACCAAGAAGGCTTTTTTTCATATTCAAGTGATAACACCTTCTTTCTATTTAAAACAGCTGTTAGCCAAAGCACAAATGTTTGATGTGCATTTACTGTCCCAAGCCGAAGGGCTGGTTGCCGTCAAACAAACATTAGAGATGCCGGGTTTACATTATTTTAAAGGCTTGACAATTGATGGGAATCTGTTGACAAGTTTACTTCATACGTTTGAGAAAATGGCTGATATTGATTTGGATTTAGACGTTCCTTTTGATGAACTTTCATCTTTAAAATGGCAGGAATTAAAAATGATGTATGCCTTCTTTTGCGACATCAAGGGAAAGGCATTGTTTGAAAGTGAGTTATTGCAAAGCTTGGCAAGTTACTTAGATCCTAAAACATGCTATGTTGATTTTACGCATCGTCCTTATTCACGTTCTTGGTCTATGTTTTTAAAAGCCGGGCATGCCATTAGTTTAGATAATCAATGTCTTGAACCTGAAACAGAAATGGCAAGCTTTTTAGATAAAAATTATCATCAACCAAAAGTTGAAGCTAATCCTTGTCTTCCTTTGGATATTTATCAAGTGCAGTTTGTTCATCAAGAGTATCTATTGATTATTGAAGAAATATCTAAGGCGTTGAAGCAGAAAACAAGGTATCAGGATATAGCTGTTTATTTTCCCAACACAGAGTTACTCTACGATTTTGTAGCGTATTGTCCGTATCCTTGTACATATGAGTGCGTTGAAACACAAGAGAAAGCCTTGGCTTTTTTAAACAGTTGGCTAGATTATCTCTATACTGAAAATCAAGACAGTTTAGATAAGGCTAGAAAGCTGGCGCCTTTAAATGAAGAAGATTTTATTTTATGGCAAGCAAAGTGGCAAGAGGCAAAGCCCGATCAATATTTAAGTCTATTAAAAGAAGTTGTTGCTGATGTGTTGCTTGTTGCGTGTGAAGATTTACCTTTGGATTTAGATTTAAAGACGTTTGCGTTAATTGTTCCTTTAATTTTAAACACCAATCCTTATGTGGCGAATGATGGCATGGACCGTATTCAGCTTTTAACTTATCACCGTCCTATTTTGGCGAAGCATTTTGAATATGTCTTTTTATGTGGTTTAAACGAAGATGTTTATCCGACGAAAGTCAGTGATGGGGGACTTTTATTGAATAGTGAGCTAAGACATTTTTATCAAGGTAGAACGCCACTAGATAGACAAAATGAATTTGAATGGGACTTAGTTAAACATATTTTTCTAACCGCTAAGCATTTTGTGGCTTCATGCCATTTCGATAGCCTAGACGGGACTGAATGTTTATCATCTTTATTATTGATGCATTTGCTTCAACTTAAAGGCTTACGCCGTTGTCCTATTTATCCTCTTCCTAATTTAGTCATCAATGAAGAAGATAAGATATTAGCGGATTTTGAAACAAGCCTGGCTCAGCCCCAACCCTTGTCTTCTGATTTTGCCAAACAGCTTTACGCTAAACATGGGCATCAACAAGTTTCCCCAAGTGAATTAGAGAACTTTAATCAATGTCCTTTTCGCCACTTTGTCAGTTATGGGTTAAGACTGTACCCTAGCAAGTCAGCTATGGCAACACGTCAACGATTCGGAAATTTAATGCACGATTTATTAGATAATTGTTCTAGTTTGTTTGGATTAGATTTTATGGAGCGTCTAATGAAGCGAGAAAAAGACTTGGGGTTATCATCTCAAGGTAGTTTAGATGAACGTCTAGCTAAACTGATGCAGGCTTTACTTAAGGAAAAAGCGTTTGTGCCTGAAACAGCTGAAGAAAAATATTTGTATGAAGCTTTTCAGATTCAGTTTTTAAATACACTTAAAATTCTGTTACACCACTTAGCCCAAGGTGAGTTTACATTAGCCTATCATGAACACCCAATTCATGCGACCAAAGATGAAATCACTTATACGGGAAGAATTGACAGAGCAGATGTCTACAAGAATTATTTAAAAATACTTGATTATAAATCTTCGCAAAAGAAGTTGGAATTAGGTTTAGCCATGCAAGGCTTTAATATTCAAATGTTAGTGTACTTAGAACTGTTAAGTCAAAAATACAACTTAGATAAAGGGGCTGTGCTTTATTTCAATACCGGCAATCGTAAATTAACATCTAAAGGACGCATGAATTTAGATGTGACAAGCGCCGAAGATTTTATTGCCGAATATAAAATGGAAGGGTATGTCCTTGAAGAAGAGAAGCATGATGTGATGCATGCGATTGACTGCAATTATACGCAAAGTCAAATTGCCAATATCCGTTATGTGAAAAGTAAAGATGCGTATAGTGGCAACTTATTGACGAGTAGTCAATGGGATTGCCTTTTAAAAGAAATCTTCCAATATCTTCATGGCTTAGTTGATCGCTGTTTTGAACAAGGTGAGATTGCGATTTATCCTGCCGGAAGTAAAGATAGTGCTTTAGATATGAAGGTTTCACCATGTCAATATTGTGATTATCAAAATATTTGTTTAAAAGATCCGTTTTACCATGACCAAAGAGAAGTCAGTGTTTATTCAAAGGAAGAAATAGAAAATCTTTTGAAAGGAGAGAGTGGCGATGAGTCAAGTGAGTTCATTAAATGAAAAGCAACAAGAAGCGATCGATGCCAGAAATAGAAATATTTTAGTTTCAGCACCGGCAGGCTCAGGGAAAACCAAGATTTTAGTCAGCCGTATTCTCGCCCTTTTAAAAGAAGGTGTTTCGATTGACGCATTTCTTGTTTTAACTTTTACACAAGCTGCTGCTCAAGAAATGAAACAGCGTTTGGTCGGTATGTTAGAGGAAGAAATATTGCAAGCTGATGGTAAACTCAAGGTGCATCTTGAAAAACAGAAAGCCGAGATGCCTTATGCGTTTATCACAAATTTTCATGGCTTTTGTAATCAGCTGATTGACCGTTACGGTTATCTTGTGGGGATTAAAAACGGTTATGAAATTTTAAGCGATCAGGAGCAATTATTAAAAGAAGCCTTGACTTTGACATTAGATAAGGCATTGGAAGATAAAACATTTAGAAATTTTAGAACCATTTATTATCCAAAACGTGAGGATTTGGAAGAAGTACTTTTAAACCTTTATAAAGTGTTCCAATCTCTAGGAGATAAAGAGGCTTTCCTTGCTAAAATGAGTGATGAGATTTATGCTTTTTTAACATCAAAAAAAGAGAAAGACTTGAGTGAGTGGTGCTTTTATCCTGAATTGCAAAAGGTTTTAAGAGATACAGTGACTATAACTTTGGCTAGTTTAGAAGATTTAAAGTATTTTTGTATGCGTCATGGAATTACCCCTTTTTATGAACGTCCCTTATCTCAAAGTGCTTCGGCTGCTAAAAAGGGTGTACCTTATGAAGTTTTAAAACAATATTATACAACCTTATTAGAAAATCTTCAGCCAGGAAAAACATTGAAGGATTTGAATGTTTGGGCAATTCAAAAGCCCGAGGCAAGCTACAATATTCCTTGGAAAGATTTAGATGAAATGACAGCGAGCTATAAATCTCAGTTTTCAGGTAAAAAAGGTGCTTTGACTAATCAATTTAAAGATGTCTATGAAGCCTTAGTCGATACTGATGTTGAAAATACGATGATGGTACATCAAGAGGCACTTCAAACCATTCAAATGCTTGTAGCTTTGTTAGAAGATTTAGAGAAGACCTATAACCAATTGAAAATACAACAAAATGTATTGGACTTTAATGATTTGGAGCGTTATGCGACACGCCTTTTACAAAGTGATTTACCTGTCGCAAAAAGTTTAAACGAGCAGTTGTATGAAATTATGGTCGATGAATATCAAGATACCAATATGGTTCAGGAAAACATTGTTTCATTGATTGCGAATGCGACAGTAAAACAGGTACCGAGATTTATGGTTGGTGATATGAAACAGTCGATTTACCGCTTTAGGCAAGCCGATCCGGATATTTTTAAAGAAAAATATGACAATTATCCGACCATGCCAAAGGCATTGCGGGTCGATTTAGGTTTTAATTATCGTTCTAGTAAAGTTGTTTTAGACAGTATCAACTTTATTTTTAATCAGATTATGGATAGTCATATCGGCTCGCTGGAATATTATCGTGATAAAAGTGCGCAGCTTAACTATGATTTCTTGCGTAAAGAAGGGGCAAAGGATACATCGGAATATGAAGATGTAAAAAATCGGGCTTTAAGGCGTATGGCTCAAGCTAAAGATGACTATACAGAGATTTTATTAGTAGATAGTGATTCAGATAAGCCCCAAGATTTAGAAGATGCCGAATATGAGGCTTACATGATAGGAAAACGCATTTTAGAGTTAAAACAGAAAGGGCTAGACGGTAAACCTTTAAACTATAGTGATATAGCTGTTCTCATGCGTCAAACGACACATTTTATTGTCTATAAAAAAGTTTTTGACCGTTTACATATACCTACGACCATTGTTTTATCTAAAGGGTGGTTGAATACCATGGAGATTAGACAGATGCAAAATGTCTACAAAGCTTTTATGAATCCTTATGATGATATGGCGATGTACAGTGTTTTAAGAGCGCCTTTTGATTTCAGCTATTTTAGTGATGAGCAAATCGCCAAGTTAAAACAACCTCAAAAAAGTTTATATGAAAGTTTATATACAGATGATAAGTATCAGAGCTTTATTGAAACCTTTTTAGATTTAAAAGAGCAGTTAAGCCATCAGCCATTCTCTTTTTGGCATGAATACTTCTTTACAAAAAGCGGTTATTTAAAGCGTGTTTTAGGCATGAAAAACGGAATGCAAAGATACCAGAATCTCTTGTTGCTGAAAGAAAAAATTCATTTACAAGAAAACAGTATTCACGATATCGCAAGCTGGGTAGAGTATTTTGAAAATCTAGGCTCAAGTCAAGATGTGCCGGCTGTTATGCCAAAAAATCAAGAGGCAGTTGTCTTTATGACAATCCATAAATCTAAAGGTTTGGAATTTCCGGTTGTTTTTGTGGCCATGCATGATAAGAAGTTTAATCTTCAAGATTCAAAACAGCGTCTAATCTTTGATAAGAATTTATCCATGGCAATTAAACCGCGTCTACAAAAGGATTTACCTTCTAGTTTGTTTAACGAAAAGATGACTTATCAAAAAGTAGTGGTAGAATACGAAAATCCTTTTTGGGCACTCCTATCCCGTATAATGACAAAGGATAGTATCAGTGAGGAAATGCGGATTTATTATGTAGCTTTGACTCGTGCCAGTCGAAAGCTGATTTTGACAGGAACTATGAGCCATGAACAGAAAGATCGTTATGTTGCCGGTGTCTTAGCCCATCAAACCCAACAAATGCCGGAAAAGAAGGATAATGACGGTTGGATTTTAAATCGTCAGTTACGTCAGGCTTCTTGTTATTTGGATTGGCTAGTCCCTAGTGTCTTACGTCATCCGGATATTTTTAAAAGTTTAGATTGGGAAGAACTGACTGATTTAGCTCAATACTTGCCTTACGATTATGCTAAGGCGATGGAAAATACAAGGCAAAGTCGCTTTACACTAGCTTGGTATAGTCATGAAGAGATTTTAGATATACCACAGCAAACAATAGGAGAGGTTAGAAATCATATTGTAGAAGAAAGATTTAAAGTGGAGGATTATGCTTATCAAGAAGATATCCAAGCACCTAAAAGTATGGCGGTTACAGCTTTATCACGCCATGACGGTTATGGGGCAGCCGCTACAAAAACCTTACGACAAACAGAGTTTGATGCTGCAACTATCGGTACTTTAGTCCATGAGTTTATGGAGTATATACCTTTAGATTCAAATGCCTCAATCAAGGAGTTCTTAACAACATTAGTGGACAAAGGACGCTATACGTTTGAAGAGTTAGCTGTTTTGGAAAGTTATTTACCTAGGCTTGAAGCCTTTAGAGAAAGCCAATGTTTTAAAATGATGCAGGAAGCCAAGCAATGCCTTAAGGAACAGCCTTTCTGTTGTTTAAAGGACGGTTTGTTAGTTCATGGAACAATGGACGTCTTGTGTTTATCTCAAGATAAGGTCGTTGTCATCGACTATAAAACCGATCGTGTTTCTGTCAATGCCAGTGATGAGGCTTTGATTAAACGCCATGAACAGCAATTAACGTTATATAAAGAAGCTTTAAGCAATATTTACCCTCACCATCAAATCGAGGCATATCTTTACTATTTGGAAATAGCAAAAGAAGTAAAAGTGTAGTAGCTTAAAGTAGTGAAGCTAAAAGAAAGTTTTTATATTTATGACAAAGGGATATGTCCATATAGACATATCCCTTTTAGGCTTGTTACATAAAATGTGTATGTTTAGTTTTCCATTTTTTAAGGGCAATGCTTAACCAAAAACTGTAGATACCAAGTGTTACGATTGTTAAAAGCAACCATTTAATCCAATTGCCAAATAGCCCTACAGCTGTACCGTTAAAATACAATCTTTGACCGTTAATAACGGTATGTTTGGTTTCCCAATTATAAACTAAACAGATAGCCCATGGAGCACAAATGCCAAAAGTTAAAAACGTTACTAAGAAACCAAGGATTCGATAGCCGATTAATTGCAGTAAACCACCATCAAAATAAGAATTATTCATTATATTTTCTCCCCTTTCGGCTTTTTATGATAACAAAAAGTTTTCAATGGGTAAAGATATAAATATCATGGAGTGTTTCTTTTATTGTGCTTTGGTGTGGATATAGATAGCCCGACCTTCATTTCTTGGCTTGATTTGAGGATAGTTGCCTTCGATATAGCCTAAACAAACAAAGACCATAGGCATATAGGCTTCATCAATTTGCCAATCCTTCCAAATTTTTTGAAAGGCTTCTTGATGATAGGTAGCCTCGGCACGACCGACAATACAGCTAGATATACCTAAATCATAAGCTTCTAAAACCATATTTTGAGCACAGACAAAGGCTGAACCGATGGCATTTACTTGATCTTTATTTTCTTTTTTAACACAGATGATACCTAAAGCCGGGCATTTGTAGAAACCACTTTTGATACTTAAATCATCAATAATAGAAGGCTGATCGCTAGATACACCAAGTCCTCCCCAATTTCTATTTTCGGCATTGGCATTCATAATACCAATCTGATGGATTAAATCCGGGTCATCTAAAATGATAATCTTTGTCCCTTGTCTTCCACCGGGATTAGGGGCATAAAGTCCGGCTTCCATAATTTTTTCTAACTTTTCGTCTTCTACTTTTTGTTTTGTGTACTTACGAATTGAGCGTCTTGTTTTCATTAAGTCTAATAATGTCATTTTCTTAATCTCCTTTTCTTCACAAATTTTTTTACAATTTCATGATAAATGATAATTTTTACCCTGTAAAGTACGCACTTTTTGGTAAGTTATATACATTTTTGTAACGATGTTATATAATAAAAAGCAATAGGGGGTATGAAAATGAAAACAAAAGATGAATTACCTATTTGTCCGGTAGCTACTACTGTTGCATTGATTGGCAATAAGTGGAAATTATTGATATTACGTAATTTATTGGTTCGTCCTTGGCGTTTTAATGAGTTGCATAAATCAATTGATGGCATCAGTCAAAAGGTTTTAACTGAGAATTTACGTTCCATGGAGAGTGATGGGATTATTATTCGTACAGTTTATCAAGAAATACCGCCTAAAGTTGAATATGCACTTTCCGAATTAGGAGAAAGTATGCGACCTATTATTAAATCTTTGGAGTTGTGGGGAACAAATTATTTACATGATAAAGGTGTTTCTTTATAAAAGAGGCTTCCATTGCAACTTTTTAAGAATAAATGTACATCAAAATAAGGTTATGTTATAATGGAAAAATGTAAGGGGGCATTCAATATGAAAACGGCCATCTTGACTTTATTGTGGGCTATCGTGCTTCTTGTGGGGGTGTTGGAAATGAATTTTTTATTACTTGGGATTGGGGTTGTCGGCTTAGGAACTTTAATAGCCGGACTACTAATGAAAATGTCGAAAAATAAGAAGAATCGTCAAAGAAGATTGGCGTTAACAGTGGGATTAAATCAATATTTAGAGAAATATCGTTTTTTACAAATGAGTAAGCGTGTCACAATTCAAAGAAATGAAGTGTTAGATGATTTTGGGGAAGCACGAGTTTATTATGATGGAGAATTATGTGGAACAATTGATGATTTTATGAAGGCTTCATCTTTTGAAGATGCCTACGCTAAGTTAGAAGCCAAAATAGAAGAAGTCAGTCGCTTAGGGAATATAGTTGATGAAAATCATAATGGGATTGATGATCGTTTGGAAAAAGATAGGAAAGCGGAATATTATGGTTTAGAAATTAGACGATATATGCCTTTATTTCAAAATCCTGCAATTGTCGCCGGATTGAAAGAGGTTGTCGAACTATTAGAACAAATCGAAGCCTTAGAGTTGAAGTATCCGCAAATCACACCGCGTTTACGTAAATTGTATCAACAGTATTTACCTTTATTAACGAATATTTTAGCTCAATATCAAGTTTTAAAAGATAAACAGGCAACGGATAGTGAAATTGTCGTAATGGAAACTAAATTAGAGAAGGCTATTCTTTTAGTCAATGAAGCTTTAAAAACTTTAATGGCTAGTCTGATTGCGGAAGATGTTTTAAATATGTCTAGTGATATTACGGTATTAGAGGCTGTTTTGAAAAGAGATGGCTTAGTTCAAGAAGGGGCGTTAGGGGGCGTGAAGAATGGCTAAAAATAAAAATGATGATTTTTTAGAGGGTTTCTTCAATGAGATTTCTAACGATTTGAACAGCAATGAATCTGTTGAGGAATTTGCCCAAAGAATACATAAAAAAGAAAACAGTGATATTTTTACTGATTTTACGCAAAAAATGAAGGAAGAGGTCAACGGTTCCTTGTATAAGAATGGTTATAATAATTTGACTGATTTAATCAATAAAGGTATGGATACAGCTCTTAAATACATGGGACCGGAAGCTGAAAAGTCGGGATTTGTCAAGCCGGATAAGGTTAAGGATAGTTTTACTTTTATCCAAAATGAACTTGCCATGGTTCGTTATGATATGTGGAAACGCGGGTCTTATAAAGACGGCCACCAGGAAGCTTTAAGAACTTATTTTGCTCAGATGGAGATAGATAAAAAACAAGTAATTGGTTTTGAGAAAATTTTGCGCCATGATTTGAAGGCACGGAAAAAAAGAAAGAAAAGTAAAAATGAACGTTTTGAAGAAGGCTATATAGATGCTTTAGAGGATTTAATACGCATGGTTAAAGATGCCAAAATGTATATGATGAGAAAGGTTAAAACGGATTTATTGTTGAAGTAAGCTAGGCAAATCTATTCCAATAAACCACAATTCCCTTTCTTATGTGATAGCAGTAGGTCTTGTCAGAGGAAAGCGGATTTGATTTTGATGATGTGACTAAAGACATTGTTGAAAGATCGTAGAATTGGAAAAGTATAGAACAAAAGTCAATGATTAAAAAATATTTTAAAAGGTTTGGTTTCTCTAAAGATTAGAGGTCAAACCTTTTTGTTTTCTCTTTAAGTATCGCCGCTTTTCTATGCGTAAAGAGAAAGAATGTTTAATTTACGTACTTGCTACTTCACAAGCTCTCATAGTCGTGTAAAAGTATATATCCTTGTGTAAGGTGGTTGAAAATAATGCTTTCATTATAGTCACTTAACTTATGAGAAGCTTCCAAGAAAAAACAGCTTTTTAATGATTTTTATGGAATTTAAGCCAAGAAACAAGGTTGAATTTTGACATGTAATTTTTTGTTAAAAAGCCTAAATAACCCCTAAATTAAGCCCCTCATTTAACCCTAAAATCACTTTTCATTGATTACAAGCGAGTTTTTCCAATTTAAAACCGCATGTAATTTTACCTCGAAAAAGGTGGAATAGCCAAGAAACAAGGTGCCAAAAAAAAGTGCCTTGATTTCAGCGTTTTTAAAAGATATAATTAAATTATAGAAAGCGGTTACGACGATGGATTTACGGGTATTATGAGAAGCAAATTCGTAACTGTAATCTATTCTCGCATAAATATTTTATAATCCGGATATAGAATTGATGCGAAAGTTCAGACAGATATATGTTTACTATTTTAGTTAATCATGTCTAATAACTTAATAAAGGAGTTTTTGATACAAAGGCCATTATCTTAAGAAATTGTCTAAACTCTTTCACAAGATTGGTATCTTTAATTAAAAAACATCATTCTGTTTGAAGTGCAAGGTGCAAGCAGATTGCCCAGAAAGGAGAAAAAATGTTTAAAAAATTATTGAAATTATTAGCCCCTTTAACTCTTTGTTTAGCTTTATTGGTAAGTGTTTCCGCACGTAAACCTGCACCATATACTGATTATTCTAGCAATACTAAAACTTGGAATAGCGCTTATGCCACATTAACGACCTATGCTGAGGTTTGTGATGGCTATTATGCGACATATGAAGGTGGGTATTGGACTAAAAGTCTACCTTTAATGTATTCCGCAAGTACTGGTGAGATTACACATAAGGGAACTTCTAATGGTATTCAATGCAAGTCGCCAGTTACTTTTAAATTCGGTGGAACTAGTAGTGGAGAACATTATGTCTTCACTTATCATTATTACAAATAGATACACCCTCAGAAGTGAATTTACTCAAACAGGAGTACATATTACAATAATATGATTACCTATGGAAATTTACTTATTGGAAAGCTTCTGTGAATTTCGCAGAAGCTTTTTGACTACTATGATAAAGAAAGGAGGATTAGTATGATTAAATTAACCAAGATTAACCTGCAATTTGGATCAAGGGCTATTATAACTGATGGTAGTTTATCTATTCAAAATGGTCGTTTATGCCTCATTCATTCGGAAAGTGGGACAGGTAAAACAACATTACTCAATGAAATTGCGCTTTTAAATGACCCTATGCATTGTCTTTATTTGATGGATGATCAGGATATAACTACTATTTCTGTCAAAGAAAGAGATGAGCTAAAGCTAAGAAAGATTGCCTATATGAGCCAAGATACAAAATTGCTTGATGGCTTATGCGTCGAAGACCATTTGAAATGGTGTGCTCAAATCAATCTTATTCCTTTGCAACAAGTTGTAAAAACATTAAAGATATTAGGTTTAGAAAAAAGTAAGCATAAAAAAATCAGTAAGTTGTCAGGTGGCGAACGTCAACGTGTGGCTTTTGCGAGCTGTCTTTTGAAAGATGCTGATTTATATATCTTTGATGAACCCACTTCTATGTTAGATGAGCAGCATAAAAAGATAGTTGCCCAAATCATACAACAGTTAGTAATTCAAAATAAGATGGTTATTGTGGCAACTCATGAAACAGAGTATTTCCATGATTATGATGAATATACGATTAAGGATCATACATTAGTCGCACTAAACGAAGCAGAAAGAGAGCCAAATAGTCAGGAGGTTCCTTCAAGGTCAAAGCATAGTCCTAAACAAAAACTCTATCGTTCTTTAGCCGTCAGTTATCTTTTAAACTTTCCCTTTAAGAATGCCATATTTATTTTACTGACATCATTATGTACTAGTCTAATGGTTCTATTACTGATGGCGGGTTTTGCGAATTTTAGTGAACAAACACTAAATATCAGTGATATGTATAATTCTGAACTACTTTATGTGAAAAAAGGGCATATGCAATCAGATTTTAATTCGGATGATAACGGTAACTTTGCGCTTGACAAGTCCACGATATCTAAAATTGAACAATTAGAAAATGTCAAAAGTGCCGAACCATATCTTTGGCTGAATGTTCCACCCAGATACTATAGTCTAGAAAAACATGGTGACTACTTCAATGACCATGAGGAAAGAAAAGTAGAAGTCATTCAAGATAACCAGGTTATTGCAACAAAATATTATGATGATTTTGTTGTCGATACTTATATTTATTTCTCTGAAGGAACTATCTGCATTTATCCTACCTATGAACATCAAAAATATAATCAGCGTTGTGAAATGGTCAATGATGAAGATGGTGTTTATATTTCCGCTTCGCTTGCCAAGTATCTTGGCATCGAGACATTAGAGGGGCAATCTATTCGTATGAAAATGGGGGTTGTGGTTGCTGAAGAACCATGTCTAGTTACTTATGAGGACGGCTATCAAGAAGCAGGTAGATACCCGTTTATTGTCGTTGATACCATGGAGTTTAGAGTTAAGGGAATTCTTAAAGAAAATGTTTTTGGTAGTTATGGGATTTTCAATGACGCTGATATTTTTATGCCTATTGAAGATATACAGGCATTACAAGAAAAATATCTGGCTAAGGAAGAAGTTCAAACCCTTCTACAACAGAAGATGCAAGAAAAAGCGACGCATATGCGTAACTTTGAAGGTAAAGAATACTATTTAATCACTAAAATGGGTTGGGAAGCAAGTGCTTTAGTCATTAACGTGGATAATCCTGAAACTATTTATGCCACTATGGCTGAAATAGAGAATATCGATCCTGATTATGTGGTTAGCTTGACTCAAGTTTCGGTTGGTTCTATCGACAAAAATATCACCAATCAGCTTAAGCAATCAGTTTTGCTTTATTCTTGTGTCATTACTTTCGGTGAAATACTTGGCATTATCGTCATCAATTACTTCCAATTAAGAAGTAGGAAAAATGATTTTACGTTCCTATATAGAAATGGTGTTTCGCAAAGTGCTGTTCAATCTATCGCGTTTAAGGAAATGCTATATAAGATCGGTATTGGTGTGCTGATGTCATTGCTTATGACTTATCTTTGTCTACCGATGGTTGCAGAATACATTGTATTGCCGATTAGTTTTACTTTTTCAACGGCGTTAATGAATAGCTTGCTTTATAGTTCTATTGTCCTTATTTCTTATTTAATAAGCCAAGCGATTGTTTTTAGAAAGTGATATATTGCTATGTTGAAAATTTCAAAACTTAATATGCACATAGACGATAGAACCATTACAGCTAAGCAACCACTACAGTTTTACTTTAGCAATATCCATTTCATCAAGGGTGCATCCGGATGTGGAAAAACAACTTTGTTATATATTTTGGGTTTAGTTTCTTCACAAAAGGATTACCACTATATTTATGGTGGGCATCACATCAATTCTCGACACAAGAAAGATTGCATTAAAAAAACGGAGATTGGGTTTATCTATCAAAACTTTAATCTAATCACTTCCAAATCAATTTATGAAAATTTATGTTTTTTCGCACACATTAACGGACAGAAAATGAATACCAAAAAAGCAAAATTACTATTACAAAAAGTTAAACTTGAAGTAAATCTAAACCAGTCTATCATGAAACTTTCCGGTGGAGAGAAGCAACGTTTATGTTTGGCGTGTGTTTTAGCCAAAAATCCTCGGGTAATTATCGCCGATGAACCTACTAGCGCTTTAGATGAAGATAACGCTAATCTTTTCATGAGTATTTTAGCTCATCTAGCTTTTCATGAAAACAAAATGGTGATTATATCTACACACACCAAACAATACGATAATATGGCTAATTATATTTATACTATTCAAGGAAATGAAATTCAGTTAATCAAATCAAATGGTAATAACGCTCAAAATGAAAAAGTTAAAATTCGTTCAGCAAAAATAAATTATGCCTTCTATAAAGATTTAATCATTCGCTATCTCAAAGATGCTTTTGCTAAGTATAAACTTGCTTATCTATGTAATGCTTTTTTGTTGACGCTAAGCATTTATCTTTTGCAATACGGCTCGACTGCTCATCAAGAATATGTTTATCAACTTGAACATACTTTGCAAAATGAGGTAATCGTTACAGATGGTAATCACCCCTATCAAATCAATGATGATTTAGTTGCTAGAATAGGCGCTCTAAATGATGTTGAGGCAATTTATCCTATTTATTTTAGTCCGGGGAAGATAAGTCATGGCGATATGTCACAAGATGTAATTTTTGTACCATTTTACGATTTTCAATCGCAACAAGATCAACCTGATATTTTTATGGCGGGCAGTTTCTTCTATCAAAATATCGGGGAAGTATTTGAAATAGAAACGATGAGTGCTACTTTTGAATTAACTTTAGATACTATCTTGGCGGATAATCGTATTGCGCTTTATGGTATTTCAGATGCCAATGTTGTGTTTATACCGGAGGATAAATTTGATTTTGCTAATGCCTCATTTAATGGTAAGTATCTCTTAAATATTCCGCATTTTCAAAGTTATGATTATTTAAAAGGCAGAATTGAGCGCCTTGAAGAAAATCTATTAGTGGAGAATAGCTATCAAAATATTTCTGATTTAATTTCGGGAATAGAAATGAATCGTATCTTTATTTACATTGCAACAATTATCATCAATATTATTACAATTATTTTATTAAGCTATGCTCATTTTAATGAAACGAAAGATAAACGAAAAGAATTAAGCTTGCTTCAAGCGAACGGTTTATCGCGAGGAAATATTCTTTTGATTGAAAGTACGGAATCTATTTTGAAATTATTGATTTTCATCGTTTTTAATTGTCTTATGGCATGCCTAATCATTGTTTTAGGAAATCGTTTCTTGTTTGAAACATTTAAAATGAGTTTCAATTTCCAATATTTTAAGATCGTTCTGCTTTTACATCTTATCAATGTTGTTATTCCTGTCATTATTTCGATACTTTATTTATTAAAGTCTAATATCGAAAAAGATTTAAGAGCTAATGTTATGTATTGATACTATTCTTTTGCTGATGTTATACTTTAAAGTTCATAGTTCCGTTTGATATATGTTGAGGTCTTGCTTACTTTATATCATTTGGTTCTATGAACTTTTTATATCTGTTATGATTGT
>ERZ808028.565-NODE-565-length-29804-cov-4.189962_pt1 | contig 29804 bp, 27 predicted proteins | sample MGYA00380184_ERZ808028 | MGnify/ENA primary metagenome ERZ808028 (study PRJEB31490, sample SAMN06133397) | mouse gut metagenome | isolation source: J8_1 | host: mice | place: China: Chengdu | collected 2015-05 ...
CAATGGGAAAATTGTGATTTCAGGCGGTTATGAATTGATTACTAAAATTGATGAAGAAGGTTATGAGTGGGTTAAAGAATACGGCGTGGAGTTATTGAAAGAAGAGAAGAATCGACCAGTCGTTTTAGGAACATGTGCGGCCAATGTTAAGAAAGGTCAAAATGGCTAATAAAATCAGAATTTTAATTGATGAAAAAGGGCAAGTGACCAAAGATGATTCTGCTTTTGTCCAAGTCAGTAACCAAGGGCCGTTAGAAATTACTGTAGAGAAGAAGGCACAGGTGGAAATAGAATTGGTTATGCAAACACCACTAGCTATTTCTTATGTGCTTAAACCTTTTTCAAATGTGAAATTAGTGGAAATTCGTGATTTTGTTTTAGGTGGAGATTTCAAGAAAAAGACCATCTTAGAACACGATAGTCAGTTGCAGGCGATTTACTTAAATCAAAGCAATCATCAAGGTGACTTAAATATTGATGAGCATTGTCAATTGTTTAATGATGCCGTTTTAGAAGTCAGCTATGGTGAGTTAAGCGATGGTAATACGTATGCTAGTTATACATATGATTTAGATGGACAAGGTGCTAATGCTCACTTGTATTTAGCGGCAATTGCCGGAAATATAGATCGAAAACGATATCAAGTTACTTTAAATCATCATGCTAAAAATACTTATGGTTTCATGGAAAACTATGGGGTAGTTAGACATCAGTCAAGATTGACTTTTGATGGTATCGGACGCATTGTCAAAGGTATGCACCAATCGGAATCTCATCAAACAAGTCGTATTATCGTGTTTGAACCACAATGTATAGCTAAGGCTAACCCTTATCTATATATTGACGATTATGATGTTAAAGCCAGCCATGCTGCTAGTGTGGGGGCAATGAACGAAGAACATCTTTATTATTTGGAAAGTCGTGGCTTGACCAAGAAACAAGCGATGCATTTAATCACCATGGGATATTTATTACCGGCTTTTAAAATGGTCAATAATGATGGATTGATTAAACAAATAGAGGATATTCTTTTGCGAAAGGTAGGGGAAGAATAATGGACTTCAATCATTGGCGTCAAGATTTCCCGATGCTTAGTCATAAGAAAATGCAAGGTGAACCTCTTGTTTATTTAGATAATGGGGCAACGACATTTAAACCACAACCTGTGATTGATGCCATTGTTGAATATTTAAGTGATTATACAGCCAATGCACATCGTGGGGATTATGATTTAAGTGCGATTGTTGATGAAAAATTTGAACAAGCTCGAGCTGATATTGCCAAGTTTATCAACGCCTCTAAAAAAGAAGAAATTGTTTTTACTTCCGGGACAACCGATGCTTTAAATTTAGTGGCAAATGGTTATGCGAAATATCATTTGCATCAAGGCGATGAGATTTTAATCTCAGTTGCCGAACACGCCAGCAATACATTACCTTGGTTTGATATCGCTAGGGAAATAGGCGTTGTTGTGAATTTCATTGATTTAGATGAAAGAGGTTGTATTACGCTTGAAAATGTCAAAAAGGCTGTTAATGAGCATACTAAAATTATCTCTTTAGCCCATGTTACCAACGTTTTAGGTCATATTTTACCGGTTAGAGAGATTGCTGATTACGCTCATGAACGTGGCATTCTTTTAGTTGTCGACGGGGCTCAAAGCGTACCGCATATGCCCGTTGACGTTCAGGCTTTAGATTGTGATTTCTTAGCTTTTTCAGGTCATAAAATGTGTGGACCAACAGGTATCGGCGTATTATATGGGCGTTATGATTTATTGAAAGTCATGACACCGACACGCAACGGTGGCGGAAATAATGCAAGATATAATGCCTGCGGTGTGGTAAGTTTAAAGAACCCGCCTGAGAAATTTGAAGCCGGTACACCTAATATCGAAGGTGCAATCGGACTAGGAGCTGCGGTTAATTATTTAAGTGAAATCGGAATGGAAAATATTATGCAACATGAAATGAACTTAAGAAGCTATGCGATTGAAAAAATGTCAGCTTTAAAAGAAGTTGAAATTTACAATCCCGATGCCTCTTTAGGTCCGATTGCGTTTAATTTGAAAGGTGTTTTCAGCCAAGATGCAGCTAGTTTGTTTAATCGTTATGGTATTGCGGTGCGTGCCGGACAGCACTGTGCTAAGATTTTAGACGAATATTTAAAGGTTACAAATACGGTTCGAGCTTCTTTGTATTTCTATAATACAAAAGAAGATGTTGATCGTTTAGTAGAAATTTGTCAGAAAGGAGATGACTTCCTCGATGCCTTCTTTGGATAATCCGACAATTTTAAGAGAAATTATTATGGATCACTACCAATATCCCAGACATCATGAATTAGTGAATGATGATAGCTACCAACAAGTGAATATGAATTCTAGCACTTGTATTGACAATATTGATGTTCAGGCTAAATTTGATGGAGAGATTATTGAAGATATTCGCTTTGATGGAGAGGCTTGTGCGATTTGTACGGCAAGTACATCAATTATGACCGAGCTTTTAGTAGGGCAGTCAATTGAAAAAGCGAAAACGATTATTGAAAATTATATGAATATGATTTATGAAAAAGAATACGATGCTGATTTGTTAGAAGAAGCGATTGCTTTTCAAAATACACATAAGCAAGCTAACCGTATCAAATGTGCGACTTTAGGTTGGAAAGCGATTGAACAGCTCATCGCAAGTCATACAGGAGGTGAACAAGGTGAGTGAGCATTTAAAAGACTTCCTTGATCAAGATGAATACCAGTATGGCTTTAATGACGGTGATGTATCTGTTTTTAAAACACCTAAAGGTTTAAACGAGGATATCGTTAGAGAGATTTCGCAAATTAAAGGCGAACCGGAATGGATGTTAGAATATCGTCTGAAATCATTAAAATGTTTTTTGGAAAAACCAATGCCCACTTGGGGCGTTGATTTAAGCAATATGGATTTCGACGACTATACATACTATGTTCGTCCAAGTGACAATAAAACTGATAAATGGGAAGAAGTACCGGAAACCATTAAAGATACTTTTAATAAGTTAGGGATTCCTGAGGCAGAACAGAAATTCTTAGCCGGTGCCAGTGCGCAGTATGAATCCGAAGTTGTCTATCATAATATGTTAGATGAAGTAAAGGAGAAAGGCGTTATCTTCTTAGATATCGACAGTGGTTTAAGAGAATATCCGGAAATCTTTAAAAAGTATTTCGATACGGTTATCCCTTATCATGACAACAAATTTTCCGCTTTAAACGGTGCGGTTTGGTCAGGAGGTTCATTTATTTATGTTCCACCGGGAGTCAAATTAGAAAAACCATTACAGTCATATTTCCGTATCAATTCTGAACGTATGGCACAGTTTGAAAGAACTTTAATCATTGTCGATAAAGGTTCGGATATCCATTATGTTGAGGGGTGTACAGCTCCTTCATATTCTAAAGATTCACTCCACGCCGGAGTGGTAGAAATCGTTGTTTTAGAAGATGCTAAATGTCGCTATACGACCATTCAAAACTGGTCTAAGAATATTTATAATTTGGTGACGCAAAGAGCCAAAGTAGAAAAAGGCGGTTCAATGGAATGGGTTGACGGTAATATCGGTAGTTTAGTTACGATGAAATATCCGACTTGTGTATTAGCCGGTGAAAATGCTAAAGGCACTTGTATTACCATTGCCGTGGCTGATGAAGTGCAAATCATTGATTCAGGCTCTAAGATGATTCATTTAGCACCAAATACTTCCAGTCAAATTATTTCTAAATCTGTTTCAAGACGTGGGGGTAAGGTTAATTATCGTGGCATGGTTCGTCATAATCCAAATGCGGTTGGGGCTAAAAGTAAAGTTGAATGTGATACATTGATTTTGGATAGTATTTCCACAAGTGATACAGTCCCAATCAATGATGTGCGCAATAATGATTCAACGATCGAACATGAGGCAACTGTTTCAAAAGTATCAGAAGATCAATTATTCTATTTGATGAGCCGTGGTTTAACCAAGGCACAAGCAACAGAAATGATTGTTATGGGCTTTATTGAACCGTTCTCACGTGAGTTGCCGATGGAATATGCCGTTGAGTTAAATCAATTGATTAAATTAGATATGAGTGGCAGCATTGGATAATTATTCTATTCGAAAAGCTATATCTAAAAAAAGACAGCAGCTTGATGCTGCTGTTTACGCTTCTTATTCCAACCGAATTTTTAAATTGCTGCAACAATCCTCGCAATTTCAAAAAAGTCAAACGATAGGATTATATTGTAGCGTTAAACAAGAAGTCGATACAATGTGCATCATCAAGGCATTATTAAAAGAAAATAAGCAAGTAGCGTTGCCTTGTGTTTTATCTAAAACCGAAATGGTATTTCGTAAAATTAAATCTATTGATGATTTACAGATGGGAAAGTTCGGTATTTATGCGCCAAAGGATACTTGTCCTATCATCAAGACAATGGATATGTTAATTGTGCCATTAGTTGCCTTTAATCAACAAGGCTATCGCTTAGGTATGGGCGGTGGTTATTATGACCGCTATTTGCACAAATACCCGCAATATACTTGTGGCTTAGCCTTTAGTTTTCAAGCCCATGAGTTTGAAGTATTTGCGCATGATTTGAACCTGAATGAAGTTATTACAGAAGGAGCTAGGCTGACTTTCAAATAGTCAGTCTTTTTTCATTTTTTAGACATATAATTTAAAAGAGGGGAAGTCTATGAAAAAATGGAAAATCATCTTAGTTATATCAGTTTTATTTGGATTATGTTTTGGAATTTATAAAAGCTATATGCGCATACTACCAACCATGGACGCTTATGGCGAGCTGGCGTTAAGACAGTTTTGCAGTGCCGTTGCGGTTCATGCCAAAAGAAGCGTTTTCGATTCAAATATCAATGATGAATTGATTCAAATTCATCGCAATGAAAACGGCGAGATCGAAAGTATTGATTATGATGTCATTTACTTAAATCAACTAACCGATGATATGGTCAGTTTGACCGAAGGTATTATTAAAGATGTTCAAATAGGTCATTATAAAAGAAAAGACGACTCACGCTTTGAAAAATATTTAGAGAATATTAGTACGAATGACGGTATTATTACATCGATTCCTTTGGAGTCTTTGATTGCTTTTCCTCCGGTATCTTTTCTTCATTGGCGCATTCCGATTCGCTACCAAACCGAAAGTAATGTTGTGGGGAAAGTTGAACAAAGAGTTGAAAGTTATGGCATCAACAATGTTTTAATTACGCTTGAAATCAAGTTAACGGTTCAACAGAAAATGATTTTACCATTTTTCCATGATGTGAAAAATATCGAATTGACTTTTCCGGTGGCTATGAAACTTATTCAGGGGAAAATTCCGGACACATATATAGGAGGTAACTCATGAATGAACTATTAAATAATTTTTATGGTATTTATCCTACGTGGATTGAAAATAATATCTTTCAATTTCAAAATCAACGGTTTTGCTTAGTGGATTGTTATTTAAGTGAAAAACAACTATGCCAGCTTTTAGAAATAAACCAACTAGTCATTAACCAGATGGGACAAGGGGGTTATCTGCCTATTAAAAATACGCAAAGGCATTTTTTAACTAATCATCAGGTTGTTTTCCAAATCAATGAATTCCCTGTTTCCTTAGAACACTTTTTTAGGCCTCATTACATTACACTTGCTTCGCATAAAACATTAGTCGACGTAAGAGAAAGATGGATAGAGAAGGTAGAGTTTGTTCAAAAAAGATTCGCATATGAAGTAGACTGTCATCAAAACCATTATGCCTTTAAAATGACTTTGATTGAATATCATATCGGTATGGCTAAAACGGCAATAGGCATACTCAATGACTTGATTTATGATTATCCTAGTGGAGTGGCTTTAAATATGGTTTGTCATCGTCGTATTCATGCTTTGGATTTTAAAAACTGTATGTATCCTATGAATTTTATCATGGATAATCGAGCTAGGGATTTGAGTGAACTGTTTCTTCATGGCTTGATAGATGAAAATGAAGTTATGCGCTGCTTTGAACAGCAGGGCTATACACCTGCGGAAATGCTGTACTTTTTTTGTCGTCTACTATATCCGGTTTGGTTTTTTGATTTGATCGAGGAAGCCTATTTTTTGAATAAGGAATCTTTATTAGATGATGCTTATTTTTGTGAACAGATGGATAAACATCTAGTGGCAATCAAAAAAATCTATATGCTACTCACAAGAAAAATTCATCTGAAACCATTGAACTGGTAATCTTGTTTCATTTATGGTATATTAACGTAGAGGTGATAGGCATGAGTTATATGGAAAACTTAAAATTGATAGAGAATAAGCGTGCGATGCTTTTAGAATTAAAGAATCAAATAGATATAGATGAATTTATAGAAGAATTAGAGGCTGATGATACTTATTTTTTAACTCTTTTAAAAGATGAGGATAGTAAGATTAGAAAATTAGCTGCTCAGATTTTAGCGGTGACAGAAATCGACAAATATCGTGATATTATTTTAGATATGTATTTGAATGAACCGCAGTTAATGATCCGAGGGGCATTGGTTAGGTGTTTACGATACTTTGATATTAGTGAGATTGTACCGAGTCTAGAGAAAGAAGAGGCAAGATTAACACACTGCTTAGATGGGGAAATGTCTAAACATCATAAAGATGAATTGCAAGCTTTGCGTCAGCTTTTAAAGGCATATCGTGTTTTGCCACAACATACGTTTACCTATCTTAAGAAAGAAGTGCCTATGATTTTACTGATGCCATCAGGTCATCAAGAAGTGCTGATTGATGAATTAACTTGGTTAGATAGTAAAAAAGTCAGCTTAGGTGTTCAGGTAAAGACTAAAGATATTCAGCGTTTGTATGAAAGTCGCTTGTTTTCAAGTATTTATTTTCCGCTTTGTAAACTTCCTTCTTTAAATGAAGAAGCGGTTAAAGAAGGTCAAGTAGCTAAACGTATGCTTCAGTTTTTAGACTCTTGTCATGAAGGAAATTTTGCCTATCGTTTTAGGGTGGACTGTGAGGATAGTGTGTTAGCTAAGAAAATTGCTCAGTTATTAGAGATAACAGGGCAGTCGCGTTTAGAAAATCACCCCGGTGATTATGAAATCGAAATTCGTTTACGTAAGAATAAAGCAGGGCAGGGACTGGTTTATTTGAAGTTATTGACGATTGAAGACAGACGTTTTGCCTATCGCCAACAGATTTCTTCCACTTCTGTTTCAGGGACAACAGCTAGTTTAATTGCGCATTATCTCCAGGACTATGTTCAATTAGATGACAAAGTTTTAGATCCTTTGTGTAATGATGGAACATTGTTGATTGAACGCTGTAAATTAGCGACACCGCACTTTGTCATGGGGCTAGATGTCAGCTCGGAGATGATGAGTAAAGCTAAACATAATGCTCAGAAGGCGAATGTCGATATTCGCTTTGTTCAAAGAGATATTCATACCTTTGAACATCAGAAGAAGTTTGATGAAATGCTTACAGTGTTACCTAACATTCATCATAAAGAAAAGAGGGAAAGTGTTGAGAGATTATATCTTACCATTTTCAGACAAATTGAGAAATTAGTCAATCATCAAGGCATTGTTGCTTTATATAGTGCAGAAGGTAAGTTGGTAGAGCAGTGTGCAAAGAAAGTTAAATATTTGAGCTTGAAAAGAAAAATTCCGATGATTGGGCAACAATATTTATATATCTATGAAGTCACTTTAAAATAAAGGTGACTTTTTAAATGATGATAAAAGAAAATATTTTTATATTTTTATACAAAATAGTTGACGAATAGGTGGAGTTATGGTATTATATACGAGCGCTAGAGATGGAGACTTAGCTCAGTTGGGAGAGCGTCTGCCTTACAAGCAGAGGGTCAGCGGTTCGAGCCCGTTAGTCTCCACCATTCGAAGATATTTGAATAAATTATTAAAATGCCGACTTAGCTCAATTGGTAGAGCAACTGACTTGTAATCAGTAGGTTGTGGGTTCGATTCCTATAGTCGGCACCATTATTTTGTGGAGGAGTAGCGAAGTGGCCAAACGCGGCTGACTGTAAATCAGTTCCTGAGGGTTCGGTGGTTCGAATCCGCCCTCCTCCACCATCTAAGAATGGGATATAGCCAAGCGGTAAGGCAACAGACTTTGACTCTGTCATCTCCCTGGTTCGAATCCAGGTATCCCAGCCATTTTTACAAAAAGAATAAGACCCGCTAGCTCAGTCGGTAGAGCATTTGACTTTTAATCAAAGGGTCAGGCGTTCGAATCGCCTGCGGGTCACCATGTTGCGGGTGTGGCGGAACTGGCAGACGCACTTGACTTAGGATCAAGCGCCTTCGGCGTGCAGGTTCGATTCCTGTCACCCGCACCAAATGGATATTAAACTCGAACTCTTCATTTAGGGGTTCGATTTTATTTTTTAATATCATATTTGAGGCATTAAATTGAATGATACCAATTTAAAGAACACATTTGTATAGTCATTGGCAAATATAGCATTAGGGAGAAATGTGTATATGAAACTTGCTGTGCTAAGCGATATTCATTCCAATCTGATAGCTCTTAATCTTGCGATAAATGATATAAAAAAAGAAAATGTAGATCAAATATATTTTTTAGGGGATTACGTTACAGATGAGGGGAATGATAACGAGGTTTTAAGTCTAGTTAAAAATATCTCTGATTATGTCATTCTTGGAAATAGAGAAAAATATATGTTAGAATATTCACCATTGAAAAAGGATTATAATAATTATAAAACGATTTACACATCATACAATAACTTAAGTGATGAGAGCTTAAAATATATAAAATCATTAAAACAATACGACATTATTAAGGTAGGGGATTTCAATGTTTTAATGATTCACGGAACCCAATATTATTCTGATAAGGGGATATAGAGAAATTTTTTGACAGAATAATTGACAATTTTGATTTTGATATTTGTCTTTTCGGTCATTCACATATCTATTTATATAGAGCGTATAAACATAAGATTTTCATCAATCCCGGATCTATTGGACAACCTTGCGATGATCAGAGTTATAAATATTGCATTATAGAAATAACGGATAAAGTGAATGTGACTTTAAAAGAATTTGATACAAAAGACTCTTTTGATGAACTAGTTAATCATTATAAAAATTCGGAATATTATAAGGATAATTATGCTTGGGCAAATTTGATTTTATATTTAATTAGAGATGGCATCAATTACTGTTGTATGTTTTTAGAGGAGTTTGATAAAAAGATAAAAGATTTAGGTGAAATACCCGCAGAGGAATTTAATAAAATATGGGACGATACCTTTGATGATTTCAAAAAGGCGTATCATTTAGAGTTAATATAGGCTAGATACTTAAAGGCGCTATTAGGTTAGCGAAAATGATATGAAAAAAGCTTTCTAATATGGAGGGCTTTTTTGTGTTTTGGATAGTTGTTTTCCTTGGGGTTTTTGATACGCTTATCAATAGAGGTTATGTTGATTTTGCGATTTGACAATCTTTTAGATAATGAATATAATGGCTGTATCAACCTAACTAATAAAGTAAAAGAGGAGGCGAAACGATGGAAATAGTCAGAATTGAAACTGAACGCTTAATTCTAAGAGAATTTACGCAAGATGATATGGAAGCTTTTTTCAAAATATACAGCAATGAAAAAATTAACCGCTTTTTGCCATGGTATCCTGTCAAAAATATGGCAGAAGCTTTAGCCTTTTTTGAAGAGAGATATGTTCATTCTGAAGATTACAAATATGCTATCTGTTTAAAGGAAAATAATATCCCTATTGGATATATGCACGTGGGCATGGAAGATGATAGTTACGATTTTGGTTATGGTCTACTAGAGGAATATTGGCGTCAGGGAATTGTCAGCGAAGCCGGAAGAGCGGTTATTGAACAAGTTCGCAAAGACGGACTTCCTTATATTACCGCAACACATGATGTAAATAATCTACATAGCGGTTATGTGATGAAGGCATTAGGTATGTCTTATCAATATACGTATGAAGAATTATGGCAACCTAAAAATTTCCTTGTTCATTTTAGAATGTATCAACTAAATTTTGCTGAGAATCAAGAAGCTTATCAAAAATATTGGCATATGTATTCCAATCATTTTGTTGAAGAAAATGTTTAATTAGAAAAAGTATGAAGCATATAGGTAAAAAACTATATGTTTTTATTATGATAGAGGAGTCAAGGTATTGATGGAAAAAATTAGTTATTATTTCATTTGCAAAACCAAACGGCTTATGATTAGATATAAGTAAAAGGTGGGTTGGTATGGAAAAGAAGAAAAAAAGAGATATTCCTTTGCCTAAGAATATAGATATTGAACAGTTAGCAGTCTATCGTAAAGAAATGGAAGCTTTAATGGCTTATTATCAATGTGCCATTTTAGAAATGGAAACAAAATTTAAGGTTTTAGATAGACAATTTTCACTCGATCATGAAAGAAATCCGATTGAAGGTATTCAGTCGCGGTTAAAATCAGCCGAAAGTATTATTGAAAAACTGCAACGTAAAGGTCTTAAGGTAAGTGCGAGGGAAATTGAGAAAAATTTATATGATGTAGCCGGTATTCGTGTCATTTGTTCTTTTATAGATGATATTTATATGTTGAAGGAAAGTTTGGAACGTCAAGACGATATTACCATTTTAGAGGAAAAAGATTATATTAAAAACCCAAAGAAAAACGGCTATCGTAGTCTGCATTTAATTGTAGAGATTCCGATTTTCTTGTTGAATGAGAAGAAAATGATGAAAGTAGAAGTGCAATTGCGAACGATTGCGATGGAGTTTTGGGCAAATTTGGAACATAAATTACGCTATAAAAAGAACTTAGATGCCTCGCTTTTAAGTAAAGTAGGTAAGGATTTATCTACTTGTGCAGATGTTAGTGCTAAATTGGATTTAAAGATGCAAAATATCAGAGATATGATTGAAAGCATTGAAAATAAGTAATTAAAAAACATATTGCTTAAAATTTAGGCAATATGTTTTCTATTTGGTCTGTCTACGAATATCAATTAGTTGTAAAATATCTTGATAGAGTTTATCGTTATCTTCAACATCAATCATTAACCAACGCTGATGATTGCCTTCTTTGGTAGTTTGGTAAATTTCCTGAATAGTAGGGTGCAAATGTTCTAAAATAGCTTCTACTTGGAATTTTTCTTTTTGACTGATGACAATTAAAACAGTAATATAGTTTTCTTTAGGGTAAACAGTACATAAGTTTTTGCCGGCTTTTTTAAACTTTATATTCCAACCATATGCCCATGAACAATTGCTAAATTCGATTTTAACAAGACTTTGATAACGTTCCTGCATATCTAAACAAAGGGCATTGAAAGCATCGCAAGATAACTGTTCGGATATTTCTTCTAAGGTTGGTTGAATATATTTATTGTTGAAATCCATCATGTTGCTCCTTTATATTTTCATAAGTTATTGTTATTATATCATGTATCTAAATATAGGTCTATCTTATTTTGGATAAAGAATAATGGGCTTTTGAATAGAGGAGAAGTGTGTCATTTTGTGAAAAATTATTTTGTGTTTTTTAAAATAAATAGTTGACGAATAGATAGAGGTATGGTATTATATATGAGCGTTAGAGATGGAGGCTTAGCTCAGTTGGGAGAGCGTCTGCCTTACAAGCAGAGGGTCAGCGGTTCGAGCCCGTTAGCCTCCACCATTTATATATATTGCCCTAATGCAGGTGCAGTTTGACCCGCTAGCTCAGCCGGTAGAGCATTTGACTTTTAATCAAAGGGTCAGGCGTTCGAATCGCCTGCGGGTCACCAATAATGCGAGTGTAGTTCAATGGTAGAACTTCAGCCTTCCAAGCTGACTACGTGGGTTCGATTCCCATCACTCGCTCCATTAAAAACTACCCGAACCATAGTAGTATGGTTGCGTTGTAATATACAAAAAGCTATTCACCAATTCGATGAATAGCGACAAATCTAATTATTGATGTTTAAACTCTTGATTATCATATCTTTAAATGATATAATAATTGCATGAGTTATAAACTCCCTTAATTGATGTCCGTCATACATCGATTTTGGTGATGGAAAAAATCTTTGCAGAGATTTTTTCCTTTTTTTATTCTATCTAACAACTATATTATACCATAAATAAGGGCATAAGTAAATCTTTTAATGCTCTTTTTTGTTATATCATTGATTAAAAGAGGGGAGAGAAAAGGACGGGTAAAAAATTAATAGCAGTAAAAAAATTGTGGTAGATTGCCACAAGACAATTGAATTTCTTGACTTTTCGTTAATAAATGTCTATACTATATTTGTAATAGTTAAGCATGGATTACAATAGCGAAAAGCCAAGGTGTAGGATACCTTGGCTTTTCTACTTTTATACTTGTTTTCAAGTCGGCTATTATCGTTTGTTTTTTAAACATCTGTCTAGCCATTTGCAGATATAATAGGAAGTTACATCTGCCAAGACAGATAAAATATAATTAAGCATGGACTACTCACCTCCCTTCCAAGCAGGAAGGAAAACGATAACAAGAACATTATATCAAAATTATGTCGAAAATTGAATAAAAATATATATGTAAAGAAAGAAATAACTGCTGCCACTGAAACGGCAGAAAATAAAGATTGCGGCAAATTGCCACAATTTAATTAGTTCGAAATGAATTTAATTTCGGCTATTTGATTTTCCTCAAAATCCCATGAAATATATTCAATAGATTTATGTATCAACAAAAATCGGTTAGTCGAATTAGTAGTGGTAAATTTAGAAAGCCATTCATTTTCTTGAATTTTTTCTAACCGTTTAATACTTTTGATGAGAGGCTTCTTTTTAGCACTAATCATACTCACTGTAGATGTATAATCGGTCCTTGACAATTCATCGTTCATATAACCGTCAAAAATGTCCTTTTGTTTCAAATTTAATCTGTTCCATGACTTTATTTTCAGATATAGAATGATGACAATGCCTACATTCATAATACAAATATAATTTTTGCGAATGGTTGTATGCACAAGTAGCACTCATGGGTCTACCACAGTTAGCACAGTGAATAATCCCTCCATTTTTTATTTAAGTACAAAATTACATGGAAATATTTGAGGTTACCCTAATGCTGTTTTAAAATGAGCATTAGGTTTTTTATTTATGGGGATTTTTATCTAAATTGCAACAGATTTTCTATTAAATAGAAAATGTTTTTAAAGCATACGAACTTATAAAGCCGATTAAGGCATATAAAAAGTGAACCTCCTTGTCTGCTGTCCAAACTTTGGGGTTTACTTCATTCGCAAAATCCTTTTATTAAATATTATCTTGTGTTAATTTAAATATTTGTTATTCTACTTGAATATTCATTCTGTTTCAATTCTTGTTATTTTAAAAGAATAGTTATCAAATTAAAAAGAATTGACATCTATACAAAGTATAGCCATCAATCCGTGTAGTTGTTTTAATACTTGACTATTTAGTATCCTAAAACTATGTTTAGCTTATCAAAGGTTAGAGCTTTTTTATTTTTGCTTTTTATATATGCTTGAACAACTCTTGCAAGTAATCTCCATTTCATAACTCTCTATTTTTTTATCTAATATCGTAATTAGAGGTTCATTATCTTTTGGACAACAAAATCTGTTTTTAATAATAATTAGGTCATCATCACAGTTTTGACCGACTTTGCTATCTTCAAAATCTAAAAATACACTACCATTACTTCCGCAATGGCATTTATAATCTAATTTCAATTTGTCATAAGTTGCATAACATAGATAACCAATGTTTTCATTACACTGATCACAATACATCCAACCACCATAATTTGCTGCTAATCTTGTATTGACCAATTGTTTATTTTTAACAACTCTTGCCATAATTTTATCTCCTTTAAAAATTAAATTTACCGATATATCACCATATAATTGAAATGCTATCTCAAGCTATATACTTAAAGATTGATATTAAGTTATAATGACTTGATTCAAAAAATCTTGAGGCAAAAAAGGACGATATGTCAAGTTGTTTCAAGCTGTCGATATCGTCTTTTTCATGATTTATTTTTCGTAACCTAAACGTTTACGCATAGATTCTTCTTGATCTTTAACCTCTTTAGGTAATTGACGAGGTACAACATTGACTTTGGCATTGATAATTTCACTAGAGAATTTAGCGACAAATTCGCATAAACCGATGAATTTATCCGCATCAAGATGTTCCATTGTATCTCTACGGCTATGGATTTCGGCACCGCCTCTTGGTGTTCTTGTACCAAATGATAAAGCAGGTACTTCATGTAGTGCAAAGCTTGTTGAGTCGCTAGGCATTAAGCCCATACCACCTACAGTTAAGGCATGACCATCAACTTTAGCTAAATATGCAGCACGATCAATGATGCTCTTATCAACGGAGCCATAAATCATATCACAGCCCATTAAAACACCTGTCATATCAAAGTTGATGTTGAGAATTATTTTATCCAAATCTTCTTTGTGTGCTTCACAGAAAGCGTATGAACCGCATAATCCGATTTCTTCACTACCACACCATACGAATTTAACTGTACGAGAAGGGCGGTTTTCTTGGAAATAATGAAGTAATTCTAAGATAGTAATTGAGCCTGTCGCATTATCCCAAGCTCCACTTGAAAATTCGACAGAATCGTAGTGAGCACTAAATACGACGATTTCATCTTTTAAGTCTGTACCTTCAATTGTCGCAACGACGTTCCTTGATTCACCTTTTGTATCCTTGTCTTGTTTTAAGATGATGCGCACTTCTTCAGGTTTAGCTTTTAACAACTGTTCAGCTGTATATAAATTCATCAAAACGCCAGGGAAGTTAGAATCATCATCTTTAGCGATTGTTGAATTTCTATGAGGTACTTGGGTTTTCATGATTTCATCATCATAGAAGCCACCCCAAGTTGTAATGTAACCGATTGCACCTTTAGCGACTAATTTCTTTCTTAAGTCGCTTGACATACCTCCGGTTGACATAACAATCTTACCTTTGACATCAGTAATATTTTCATCTTCTCCGGCATGAATATAAACTAGCGGTCCGCAAATTCCTTCATCAGGTGTCGTACCGCTCTTTCCGATACCGGTGCAATAAAATTCTTGAATTTCAGGTTTAATAATTTCTAATTTTACTTCATGAACTTGTGGTGCAGCGATTTCAAATGATTCGATAGTAGCTTCAATACCGGCTTTACGGCATTCTTCTTGAAGTAATTTAGCAGCTTCAAGTTCTTTATCAGAACCGGAAATACGTTCAAAAGATAATCTTGTGAGTGTATCCCATGCTCTATTTTTACAAATTGACATTTTAAAGTCCCCCTTTTTACTCTAATACTTATATCATATCGCATTTTGAAATGTTGTCAATGAAAAAGAGTAGATATTCGTCCTAATTTTATTAAAAACTAAATATAATGATAATAAAAGTAGAAAAAAACAAAAAAAGATTGAAAAAAGAGCTAAATTATTTTATGATAAGAAAAGAGGTTGATGAAAGAGAGGGAAAAAATATGTCAGTATGTAAAGAAAGAGCTTGGGAAACATTGAAAAAATTAAGCTTTGAAAGAGTTACAGGTACAAAAGAAGAGCTAAAGGCAGCTAATATTTTAAAAGAAGAATGTGAAAAAGCCGGAGTTGAGGCTCATTTGGAAGCTTATGAAATTGATATGCCTGAAATCACGGAAGTTTCATTTGCGGTGACAAAACCGGAATACAAAGAATATCATGTTATTGGTATTGGTAATAGCGGAGAAACATCTGATCAAGGAATTACAGCTCCGTTTGTTTATATTGAAAATGCTTTGGACGTTGATATGGCTAATGTAGAGGGTAAGATTTGCTTGGCGACAGGTAGATTAACTCAAAAGGCTATCGAAAAGTTGGCAGAGCAAGGCGCTTTAGGCTATATTGTTATTCACGGTAGCTTCTATGACGAAAAAGAAATGATTTCCGAATTAAGACCACGTAACGCACGTCAGAAAGAAGATTTGAATTTACCGGGAATCGTTATGCATATTAGTGATGCTGAGGATTTAGTGCGCTCATGTCCTGAAGAAGTAAAAATCGTTTTAAAACAAAATCGCAAAGCAAAAGGAACAGCTCATAATGTTGTGGCAACAATTGAGGGAACTCATCCTAGACTAAAGAAAGAAATTGTTACTTTTACAGCTCACTATGATTCAGTACGTTATGCTCCTGGCGCTTGGGACAATGCGACAGGTTCAATTACAATCTTAGAATTACTTCATTACTATCAAGAAAATAAACCGGCTCGTACAGTTAAATTTATCTGGTGTGGTAGTGAAGAAATCGGCTTAGTCGGTTCAAAAGACTATTGCAAACAGCATAAAGATGAATTAAAAGACCATATCTTCAATATCAATTTTGATATGACGGGTGTTACTTTAGGCTATGAACATTTCTGTTGTTCAGCTAGTGAAGATGTTAAGCATATCGTAGAATATCTTGCAAAAATGGAAAATTATGCACTTAATACTAAGATGGATTTATATCCTAGTGACTCTACAAGTTTTGCGAATGCCGGTGTACCTTCTTGTACATTTGCCCGTTTACAGCCGGTTGGTGGTGCTCAAATTCATAATCGCCATGATACAATGGACCATCTTGATCCAAATGCGTTTATGAAAACTTTGAATTTCGTCGTAAAATTCTCTAGTCAAGTTATCAATGCGCCTACAAACATTATTCCTCGTGCATTCTCAAAAGAACTTTTAACTAAGATGGAAGAACATAAAAAAATGATGGCTGAAATGGAAGGTAAAAAAGAAGATAAGGATAAAGAGAAGCAAAAAGAAGATAAGGTGGATAAATCAGATAAAGAAGAGAAAGCTGCATAATTATTGAGATAAAACTTTTTCATGTAAAGAAAATGTCCTTTAAGAAGTTGTTTAAGACAATCAAAAGGACATTTTTTGTTTTGTATACGAAAATTTTAATATTTTGTATCATATTAAGGGGATAGCTTTCCAAATATCTAACTTATTTTGATGATAAAATGAGTAGAGTAATTTTTAGGAAGGGCTAGGGCACCACGATTTTATTCTTTAGTTTTTTGTGTATGCGTGTTAAAATAGGAAAGGGGTGTTTTGATGAGTGAGGAGTTAAGAAAAAATTACGAGATATTTAAATTAGATCATGAAACCTATCATTACTTGGTATTACGACGTTTTTGTCATTCTATTCAGCAACAAAATCAAGCCATTGAAGATGAACTCAATGCTTTAGGGTATAAAGGCTACGTTCTTTTCGATAATTTATTTAAAGGTGGAAATACCAAAGTTCGTTATGGTTATCAGTTTTTTGACAGAACATTTACCGGTCCGCTTTTACAAGAAGATATTTCTTTAAATGATCCTATAAGGGTAATGGTAAGTCAGTATTTGAAAGATAATGATTTAGTTATAGGCACATCTCTTCGTGATGAAGATATTCGAAAAATTATGAATGGTGAAACGGTTTAGTGATATCTTTAGTATAAAATGAATAAATATTTTCTGTCTGAATTGACAGAGGCAGTCCTATGTGAAATAGGGCTGTTTTTATTTTGAGAGAAAAAGTTGAAAAAATTAAAGTCTATGATGATTCAAGCTATGAGAATATGTATGAAAGGGAAAAGAGAGATAAATTTTATAAAGCTTAATCAAAGCCGTTTAATGAATGAAAGCACATAGTCAAAACGAACGGGAGGGATAGTGCGATGCAGAAAAGGTGGCAGATTAAAAATCAACAAGAGGATTATATCGAGATTGTTTTGAAAGAGAAAGAGAGGCTCAATAGTCAAAAACGTATTTTATATCTTCATGACGAAAAGTATCTGACCTGCTTTGTGCATCCTAGAGATGAAACTTGTTTGTTGTTTGACTGTGGTAATCATATGAGTTTGAAGCAATATATGAGTTTTCAACCAATCAGTCAAAAAGTTTTGACTTTATGGATTCAAACTGTAGCTACGGCAATTGATGAAGCTGTGCCTGATTATTGTCTGCTTTCAGTTAATGATGTATTTATTCATCAAGAAAGTGGGCGTTTGCAACTGTTACGAATGCCAATTAGTCATCATGGATATGAAAAGGAAATAGCTATATTTTTAAATGAAATTTTTGAACATATCAATTTTGAGGGAGATGATGCTTGGCTTTCTCAGCTTTATATGACTTGTAAACAAAGACCTTTTCGTTTATCACTTGTTATGCGTTTTCTTGAAGAAAAACCACCTAAATCACGTTTTAGATTTCTGTTTAAACAACGAAAGAAAGAGGAAGATGAATTTTTCAAAGCTTTTGCAGTTCATGAACAATATGCGACGTATAACGAACCTTCTTTAGCTGAGCAAACGATGATGTTAGATAGTGATGACAGTAAAACTCAAATATTACCGCTTATCAGCCAATATGGTTATTTGATTGATGAGAAAGGCAATCAGTATTTTATCAATGAAATTCCCTTTGTCATAGGCAGACAAAATTCATGCCAATGTGTCTTAGCTTATCCCGAAATATCAAAGCAACACGCTCAAATTAGCCTAGAGGCTAATCGATGCTTTTTAATGGATATGGGGAGTACGAATGGGACATTTATTAATGAAAAACGTTTAGAAACAGAAGAGAAAGTTTTTTTACAAGAAAATGATGATCTTAGATTTGCGAATTATCATCTAATCTATCATGAATAGTCGCTACCTTTTTCAAAAAGTGATCGGATTAGGAAGCTATGGTAAAGTCTATTTGGCTTGGGATACTCAATTATTGCAAAATGTTGCTATTAAAAAAACGGCTTTGCCGGCACTTGCCGAAAAAGATGGTACTAAACTACTTCAAAGATTGAAACACACGCATATTGCTTCATATTTAGATAGTTATGAAGATGAGGGATACTTCTATATTGTGATGCGTTATATTGAGGGAGAAAATCTAAGTGCTTATAAACAGCGCTTAACCAAAAAGGAAATAGAGAAGCTAGCTCAAATACTATTGGACATATTACAAGAAATATGGCGTCAAGGACTGCTCTATGCTGACTTGAAACCCGCTAATATTTTATTTGATGGTAAAACATATTATTTAGTAGATTTCGGTTCTTTAAGATTGATGAAGAGTGCCAAAAGTCGCTTTGGCTCGCCGGCTTATGCTTCTTGGGAATATCTCAATGGTCAACCGTGTGATTGGAGAAGCGATTTATATAGTTTAGCTAAAGTATTAAATGATTTGTATCAAAGACCGAACATTTTTTGGAAATTATGGTATCGTAAGGCAATCAAGCTAAAGGCATCGCAGAGATTTAAGACACCTATCCAGGCACGATTTTATTTAATTCAATGGTCCAAGATTGGTAAAGTTCTGCTTATATTCAATCTTATTTTAGGGTTATGCTATGGTCTAGTTAAAGAGCTGTGTTTTCAAGAATGCCTTAATAATGGGAACTATGACGAAGCTTTAGAATTGTATCCCAAACGTTTAGAAGTATTTGAAAATTTTGTAACTAATGGTAATGCCAAAGATTTAGAGTTTTGGAATAAATTAGAGGAGTTAGGGGTAAATGAGGTGCAAGATGATGATTTTTTGTGGACTTGCGTTTTGCTTTTAACTCAAAATACAATGTCGGAAAGTTGGAAACTGCAAAGACAACTGTTAGAAAATGTCGCTTTGCCAAAGGCTGTTCATAGATTAAATCTTTTTGAAACGAATAACTTTGTTGAATTTGAAAAAATAGCTAAAGATTCTAGCGAACGTTATTTTCTTTATGCTTACGGATTATATGGGATAAAGTCTTGTAGAAAAGAAGATTATGAATTTCTTTGGCACAGTTTAGAAAATGAGAAGCAATTAGATGAAAAACAACAAATAAGTTTAATGCTTCGCTACGCCTTGTTAGTTAATGATAATCAGTACATAGAGGTTACCTTAAATAAGTTGTTTCAACAAAATGACTATTTTTATGAGAAAGCTTTATTATGTTATCGATTATTTCAAAATGGTAACTATCAAAATAATTGGTTGCATTTGGCAATGGAACAGCTGAATCTGACAGCTTTGGATAAGAGAGGTCAAGAGCTATATGAAATGATACAAGAGGAAATCAGACAGTGGGGTGAGTTGGCATGATAATTTTTAGATACTATCAAATTACTATAGGTATAACATTGGGATTAGACTTATTTTTTTTAGTACAGACATGGAGGCGATATAAATGAGAAACTTGGTGTGGGTGATTATATGTAGTCTTAAGTTTGCTGTTTTTGATACACAACCTAAGATGCTATCCATGAATTTTGAAAGCGGGCTTTGGATTACAGATATTTCAGAGTATTTATGCATAGAAACAGCGGATATTGAATCAGAGTACAAACTGTATCATAATCAAGAATTGATAGCTACGCTTACTTCAAAGGATTGGATAAAGCAGGAGGATATATATAAATATAATTATTTTGCACAAGAACCCGGATATTATTTACTAGTTGATTCCCAAGAAAATAAAGTAGCTGAAGCTATCTATACAACTCAAGACTTTGAGATGTTTTGTGATAAACCATTTCAAGAAAGGCAGGATTATCGTGTTTTTTCAGAAAAGGCTTGCGTGCTGTGGGTGGCTTATAGTGATGCGAAATTGTTTAATAACTTAGAAGTCGAAACAGTCGGAAAATGGGATATTTACCGCAGAAGCATTGAGGAACAAGGCGTACATATCATCGATGAACCATTTGGTAAATGGCAATTTTATTTAGATAGCATTGCCCCAAAAATCGAATATAGTTTTATAGGGATAAAGCCTCAAATGGATAATGACGGTACATATTATGTTAATGAATTAAATAGCTATTTACAAATAACTAGCTATGATGAGGGAGATTTGTTTTTTGGAAAAGATGAAGCATGGCAAAAAGATAAAGATCATTATCAATATATTTATAATTTTCAAGAGGGAAAGCAAATAATAGAAGAAGTTTTTAAAGATGAAGTCGGGCATCAGGGCGTTTTACCTATCACTGTTATTTGTGACACCAAAGCACCCCAACTTGATTGTCCAAATGAAAATAAAATTTATACTCATCAAGAATTAAATTGGGAGTTATCAGATACATCTTTAGATTGGGAAAAAACACGGGTTAACTTTAATGATATGGATTTTAAAGAAAATTGTCTTAAGACAGTTTCAGGTTATCAAATCCCTATTCAACAAAGTGGTTTATTAGAGGTTGAGGCTTTTGATAAAGCGGGAAATACAATGTCTATTGAAAAAGAGATAGTTTATGATAATGTAGCACCCTTGGTTCAAGCTTTTCAAAAAGATGGACTATTGGGGTTAAAAATAGAAGATGAGTTTTTAAATATGGATAGTTTAAAAGAAATATCATTGATTCACAGGAAGCAAAAGTTACCCCTAGAAATAAGTCGGGACGGCTGTCAGGCTCAAATTGAAGAAGATGGGCAATATCATTGGCAAGGGGTAGTAAGAGATTGTTCTGAAAATGAAACGGTTATTGATATGATGGTAGATGTGGATATTCAAAAACCGCAAATATATGTAGTTGAGCCGATTCCTACGCTTTGCTTAGAACCGCAGTCTTTAACTTATGTATTTGAAGATACCTATCTTACGCATTGGAAAATTGATGTTTATCGCAACGACAACTATTTGACAAGTTATGAGGGCGATGAAAAAACTTGTGAGGTGTATTTAGATGATAGCCAATTTCAAGATGGCCATGGATATTATAAGATTGTTGCCAATGCTTATGATACAAAACATCATACAACAAAAAACGTGGAATTGGCGATGGATATGAATTGTGCACCATTGGATTTATATATCAACAACGCTAATGCCAATAAGGTGAAAAATCTTAATGTCGTCAAAAAGACCATTTGTAAAGCTTATTGTAGCGAAGGGAAGATTGAATGGCATTTATATCAAGGCAATCAATTATTGCAACAACAGATTTCTAATAGCTTGACTTTATTACCTGACACCAAGGCTACTTATTTAGAAGTGATTTGTGTTGATCAGTATAATCATGAAAGAAAACAAGTTATACAATTGAATTTTCCTAAATTAGAAGAAGACTCATTTAATTATGCAGGAACAGTAGGTTTGAATGATTGTTTATTAGAATCAAGCATTCAAGAGGCTTTGCCTGATCAAATAATAGGAAAGGATAGTTTTAAGCAGAAGCAAATAAATGAGAATACTTTGAAGAAAATATCCCATGTGAAAAAAGAGAAAAGTAAAAATAAACTGTCATTTCTTTGGTATCTTTTGCCTTTGATGATTGGGGGCGTGATAATTGCGACTAATACTGTACGACGAAAAAGAGCTTGTCATTTACAACCTCAAAGTCAGCAAGAAAATAGTGTGGACGCAAAAACAGTTATCATTGATTATTGACGCTGATGAAACAACTTGTAAGATAACAATTGAGAGCGAAGCTTGGTTTGATAATGGACAAAAACAAAGAATCATGAATTTTGAAAGTGTCTTTGGCATTTACGGTTTTGATTGGAAAATCACAGCTATATTTCAAAAAGAATGGTCGCATTATGTAAGATTGGCATTGGACAAGAACGATATTACTTTAGGAAGGGATTGCCAATGTAGTATCAGTTATCAAAAAGCAACTGTTTCCAAAAGACACTGTAGACTTTATAAACGGGAAGAAACTTGGTTTATTTGTAATGAAAATGAAGTAAACGGTACTTTTGTAAATGGTAAACGAATTGAGGAACAAACGTTGAAAATAGGTGATTGTATCTTTATGGCAGGTTTTGAATTATGGTTTTGTGACTGTTTTTTACTTGCGTGTGAACCTGACTCTACTTCTTTGCAAGCTTATGTTCCGCATTTAAAGACGTTTAGATCTCAGACAATCAGCCCTGAAATAAAATTAGTAACTTACATGAGTGAACCACAACTTTGTTTACCTAACAATTCTGTCCGTTTTTTACCTATTTTTCAAGAAATTGTATTATTGAGTGGTTTGTATTACTTATCTATTTCTAATCAAAATAATGGATATTATCTTTATATCATGTTCATGATGACCGGTTTAAAAATGGGAATTAGTGTATTAAGATGGGTTTATTGGCTAATACAATGGGGATTGGCAAACTATCAGTATCGAACACAAAAGTTAAGCTATCAAAAATATTGTCAAGAGCTGTTTCCTGACTGTTTAACTTTAGAGAAACGTTATTTCGGCATGGGCGGATTATTATGTAAAGAAGGAGATTTTATTGTCCGTTTAGGTATAACTTGCAAGGGGGAAATCTTATTACATAATTTTAGTAAAAACAGACATTTAATTTGTGTTGGAACATACGAGGATATTGAACAATTTTGTATAGGAATTGTATATCAGATGTTGCTTTATTATCCGTATATTTCGTTGAGGTTTGAAAAAATGTTTTCGAGTTTTTGGTTTTGTCAAGCTCGGTTGCAGGCGAGTAAAGAGTTGCTTTGGATTGGGCAGATGCAGCAAAATGAAGCAAGATATTGGATAGAGCCACTGACTTGTTATAGTCAAGGGCAACACGGTTATGATGCATTGATAGACTTAAATTCAAATAAATATTATTCAAAGGAAATAGCGGTGTCGTTAAAGGTTGAAATGTATCAAGATAATGCCCTATTCTCAAGGCATTTTCGTTATCAGAAAAGCAAACAAGACAATCGCAACATCAATAATTATCTTGAATTGACTAGATTAAATGAAATGGACATTCTCACTTTGCGACAGCAATATTTCATTGATAAAGAACTAAAAGGTTGCATTGGTAAAAGGGGGAATTATCGACTTTATTTAGATTTACATGAGCTTCATGACGGACCGCATTTATTGGTTGCCGGAATGACGGGGTCTGGCAAAAGTGAGTGGTTGACGGGATATTTATTAAGCTTAGCTATTTATTATGATAGTTGTGATATTCAATTTTTCTTCATTGATTTTAAAGGCGGAGGACTTAGTAATGGCTTTGAATCGTTAGCTCATACCACGATGATTTTAACTGATTTAGATGAGTGTCAAATAGAACGAGCTATTGCGGCTTTGCAAGATGAAATTCGCTATCGTGAGCGTTTATTTTTAGAGATTTCCAAAGCCTATCCTTATCCTAATTTGGCAATTCATGATTTAAAAAGATTGTTCAGACAAAATAAAATATCTATCAATTTACCCCATTTATTGATTGTGGTAGATGAGTTTGCGGAACTTAAATTGTTATATCCGGAAATGATGCAATCATTGATACGAATTGCTCGCATTGGCAGAAGTTTAGGAATTCATTTAATTTTAGCTACTCAGCGACCGGGTGGGATTGTAGATGGACAGATTTTAGGGAATATCAAAGCTAAAGTCTGTCTTAAAGTAGCTTCCAAACAAGATAGTTATGATATTTTTGCTAAGAATACACCTACTTTTTTAACTGAACCGGGAACATTTTATTTACAGCGAGAGCTACAAGGAGAGTTAGAAGACGGACAATCTTTGATGGTTATACATCAAACAAGACAAATAGTTTTTTATGATCAAGATTTTATTAAGATGCAATCTGTTTCTTTGGAAGCATTTCAGACACCGTTGCTTACAACGTTAATTCAACAAATCAACAGCGTGACAGATAAAGTAACACCTCTTTATTATAAGGACTTTAAGAATATTGATAAAACTGCTAAAAGAGATTATCAATTAGGATATTATGATGATTTTCATAAACGTAAGATGTCTTGCTTTATTCATGATTTTTCAAAGGATGGCTCTATGCTTCTAGTAGGAGCAAATGAGCAAATTATTTCAATTATTTTAGAATGTTATCCTTCACACCAATTGATTGACGATGTTAAGGATTTATCCTGTTTAACATCAAACAAGCTATATGTATTGACTGATTTTTCAACTAAGTTAAATCAAAACTTTCAACTATGGGAAGAAATTTCCTTACATACATCATGCTTATTTATTGAGCGGTCAAAAGCACGTCTATCCTCACGCTTTTTAGATTTAGCTCAAACCAAAATCTTTTTTGAGAATGAATCCTATCAAAGACATATTGTACGACGTATCACATTCAGTTGTGATATTAAAAGAAATATAGGTATTTTAGTTAAAGAAGGCGAGGTTTATCGGTGTCAAATACAAGCATTTTCATCTTAGTACATCTTCCCTATATTCATCAATCTATTTTAGTAGAAGTTCCTAAAGATTGCCAAGGAAAACAGGTGTTGGAACTTATCAGAACTTCGTACCCATCTAAAATCGAAGTTTTATATCTTTATGATGCTTTTAATCATGCCATTTTGGATTTAAGCGAAACACTTCAAGCGCAAGGAATTGATCATGGCAGTGTCTTATATTGTATTTGAAAGGAGGTGATAAAGATGAACCGCATACACGTTGAGATTGATATGTTAGAAAGTACAGAAAGAAAGATGCAAGAACAAAGTGACTACTATCGTCAACTCTATGGACAGATGTATGAAATGGTAGATGAAATGAATCAATTTTGGTCTGGTAAAGAACAGGTGGCTTTCTCAAGACAAATTCATGGTTTTGAAGATGATTTTGAGAAAATGCACCAACTGTTAAATGAGTATTGTTCTTTTTTACGCAAGAGTGCTTTAGCCTATCGTTCATGTCAAGATGAGGCAGAAAGCTCAGCTACGCGCTTAGTTCAATAGCGAAAGGAGGAAGGCTAATGAGTAAAATTGATGTATCTGTTCAAAGTGTACGAGAGTCTGCTCAGCTTTTAAGACAGCTTAATGGCGAATTGGGGCGCACATTGCAAGAGATGTTAGGGCAAATGAATTGTTTGGAAAGTAGTTGGGAAAGCGAAACATCAGTAACGATTCGTGAAAAATTTAATGCTTTAACGCCACATTTTGAACAATATACCCATGTTATTGAAAGTTATGCTAGTTATTTAGAAACCACTGCTGAAAACTACGAAGTAACTGAAGCGACTTTACAGCAAAATGCTTCAAGCATACAATGAAAAAAGTAAAGTTGGTTGTGTTTGGTTTAGCTATTTGTTTAATAGGGTGCAAGGCACACGTATATACACTAAATGATTGGTTTAAAGATGCTATTGAAATTTTAGGTTATACGGATAACACCGCTATCGAAGCATGGAAAAAACTTTTAAATACAACTGATGTTAATGCTGAGCTTTATGCGAAAGATGCTGCTTTGATGTTATATCATATTTTAAATGAAGATGGCGAAAATGTTGAAGAAACAATGATTGCATTAGGGTACTTTACAGAAAAGCAGTTGCTATCTTCTAGTACAATCAATCAAGATCAAGCAAAAGATCTGCTAGAGAAAGCTAAAAGAGATTTAAGTACGAAAACCTTTTTAGAAGATAAAGTTGATATTACATTTAACGAAGAAATGACGTTTAGTAATGATTTAGAAAGTGAATCAGCGGGTCTTTATGAAACAGAAGATGGTTATTATCGTGTGGAAGAAACGGGGGAAATTACAGAAGTACCTATTGAAGAAGCAATTGAGGATTTGGACATAGAAACAACCTTTCAGCCGGATTTGAGTCAAGGTATTATTTTTCCGGAAGGGACCGTCTTTCAGGCGGCTCCTTCTTCCATGAATTATCGAGAACAATTAGGCATTCAAAAATTGAAGTCTAAATATTTCAGCTTTAATATTCAAGACTATAAAGTAAGTGGTAGGGTCCATAGCTCCGGTTTGGATTTATCATTGAGAAAAAAGGACTTTTTTCATGGCATGGATTTAGAAAATGAATTGACAGTAAGTCAGCTGAAAATTACAGCTGATGTTTCTTTGAATCCGTTTAAAGACCCTCATTTCTTACTTCGAGCAGATTATGTTTTAAATGATACCTTATCATTATCGCAAAAAGAAGAGCAAGATATTGCCAAAAAGATATTGACGACAGAGAGCTTAGAAAATTTAAAAACACGATTAAAAAGTTTGGTCAAATTAGAAGATGTTTCAACCGGTGACTTAGAGTTAGTGAGATTTTCTTTTCCGGTTCCGGGGACATTGAATATATTAAAAATTGAGATGGTTTTAAAAATGACCCTTTTATTGAACGGTGAAATTGGTTTAGTATTTGAAACAAGTGCCAATCAAGGCTTTCAAGCCGGTAAAGAAGGCATGATGACTATTCAGGAAAATAAATGGGAAGTTGAGCCGTATATGGATGGGAGGACCGAACTATCTTGTCAATTAGGTTTAGATTTGAAACTAAAAAAATATCTTTTAGCGGATATTTATTTAGCAAGTGGTATAGGTGCTCAAGGTAAAGCGTCCGTATATTTTGTAGATAAGAAGAAAAAAGTTGTTGATCAACAACTTTTAGATAGTTCATTAACAGCGCTAGAAGATAGTTTATCTATCTATGAAATGAACAGCGATGCCTACATAGATACTTGTGCCGATGTGGATTTATATTGGTTCATTCGTATAAATATTGGAGCAAGTAATGAATCGCTGCTTCGTAAAGTTGGTTTTTCGCAAAGCTATACACCTATTAAAAAGCAACTTCGGCTATTACATATCGAACATCATAAAGTTGTCGATGAATGTACACGAGCCTATCAATTCAATGATGAAAAGGAACTACAAAACAGCTTGCAGTTATCTAGTTATCAGCTAATTTTAGAACCCCATGAACAAGTTTGGCTCTTTGTTGAAGGGGCAAAGGATAAGACATTAAAATGGCAAAGTAGTGATGAAAAAGTAGCGACGGTAAGTGATGGGCTTATCGAAGCTCAGGAAAAAGGTGTTGCGACAATTGTCGTGCAAGATGAAGATGGTAGGCGAAGCTCATGCGTCATTATTGTGAATGCAGAAGATAATGTATCCTTTCAACCATTATCTTCTTTTTTTGATGTTAAGTGCATAGAATGTGATAAGTAAAGGAGTGAGTTATGTATGTCTACTCAAAATAAATATCGTCTATGTATATTGGCATTAGTTATTTGTGGATTATTGATGGTTTATAGCTCGAGTCATATTTGGGCTGAGTATAAATTTGAAGATGAGTTATATTATTTTAAAAGGCAAGCTTTTTTTGTCATTATCGGATTGGTTTTGATGCACATTTTTTCAAAGATAGATTATCATTTATATGAAAAATACCATCGTACAATTCTTTTTGTGACTTTTATATTGCTAGGATTAGTTCTCATTCCGGGCATAGGTAGTGTGAGAGGTGGTTCACGTAGTTGGTTTTCATTTGGAGGATTATCCTTACAACCTTCCGAATTTTTTAAAATGGCTATTGTCATTAAAATCGCTTGTTTTTTATCTGAACATTATTTGGAAGCTAAAAAATTATCTAGTGTTTTAAGACAGCTTGTCTATGTATTTCTAGGTTTCTTTTTAATCATGTTGCAACCGGATTTTGGGACAGGAGCTGTCATGGTTTGTGGGGTCATGGTAATGTTGATGGCAAGTGCCCTTTCATTTAAATATTTCATTTGGCTTGGAATGATAGGTGTAGCAGGAATTGTCGGTTTAATTGCGTCTGCACCTTATCGTATGGCTCGAATCTTAGCTTACCTTGATCCTTTTAGTGACCCTTTAGGAAGTGGCTTTCAGGCAATTCAATCTTTGTATGCGATTGGACCGGGTGGATTATTGGGAGTAGGATTTAATCAAAGCTTTCAAAAACACTTTTATCTACCTGAACCTCAGACAGATTTTATTTATGCGATATTTTGTGAAGAATTTGGCTTTGTAGGGGGCGTTTTTCTTTTAGGACTTTTTTTCTATCTAGTCTATTTGGGTGTTAAAATTGCTTTGAATAGTGAAGACTTATTAGGTTTTTACTTGGCTTTAGGCATTACAAGTATGATTGCAATTCAAGTTATTATTAACTTAGGGGTTGTTGTGGGATTGTTTCCGGTAACAGGGGTGACACTGCCGTTTATTTCTTATGGTGGCTCAAGTTTGACATTGTTGTTGATATTAGCAGGCATTTTATGTAATATTTCTTTTCAACAATCGCGAGATTTATGATATAAAAATTTAGAAGAAAATAGTCTGTAGAGAATTCTGAGTACGCTGAAAATACCTGATTCTTATGATCTTGGAAAATCCTAAATCAGATGCTCCTTCACAGATACTGTCATCTAGTTTTGTAAGGATACACTCTATTGTATCGCATCAGATAATCAATAAGTTTTATGAATTTTCTATTAATACTAATGTGTATGCTTTTGATTTGCTTGTGTTCTTATTGAGTTTCTTATAGTAAAAACTAAAGTGAAGTCAAATCCATGAAATGTATTTTTATTAGATGTAACGAAAATCACTAGAGCCATTTCTTTTTCAACTGAAACTAAAATATTGAGCTAAAGCAGTATCAGAGTACAGATCTGATTATGTTTGGGAAAATATCATTACTGACAAAAAGAGTGTCCCTCATCGTTCACTACTTTTCAAAAATATGGATAGATGTGTCCAACTGAATGGTTAGGGAACTTCAAAGTCGATAATGTGGAAATAACCTCACATATAAGTGTCAAATTGGAGAAATCCACAGTTGTCCACTAGTTATATTATTGAGATTACTAAAAATTTAATTGAGGGTAAGGCTTCGATGTTTAATTTATATATATTATTATACGAGGAAAATACAGCTACAATATTGATTATGAAGAAATAGCTAAAAATCCTTTCCGCAAAAATATAAATATTTTTAGCATAATTAGTTTTTTGTTAATAATAGAAAAAGTAAATACAAATTAAACACTTTTTTTATTATTTAAATAAAA
>ERZ808028.566-NODE-566-length-29782-cov-7.584514_pt1 | contig 29782 bp, 20 predicted proteins | sample MGYA00380184_ERZ808028 | MGnify/ENA primary metagenome ERZ808028 (study PRJEB31490, sample SAMN06133397) | mouse gut metagenome | isolation source: J8_1 | host: mice | place: China: Chengdu | collected 2015-05 ...
GGACTTCTCCGCGTCCTGCTCGGAGTAGTAGTTGTCGGGATGGACGTTCTCCCAGTTGGGGTACTTCTCCTTGATGATCTTCTCGCCCTCAACCTGCCAGGAGTTCTGGTCGGTGACGGTGGCCTGAGAGTAGTGCCAGGCGTACTTGACAGTGTCCTTCTCGGGGTCCACGCCACGGTCCTTCAGGCCCTCGACGGCCAGGTCCACCAGCATCTGGCCCAGCACCTCGGGAGTGCCTTGGGAGACCATCAGAGCGCGGTCGGAAACGGCGGCGTCGGAGTCCCAAGTGCAGACCACGATGCCCGCGTCCATGGCGGCCTTCAGCGCGTCGGCCACGCCGGCGGCGTCCACGGTGGAGATGCAGATGGCGTCCACGCCCTGGGCCACGGCGTTGTTGATGACGGCCACCTGAGCGGCGGCGGAGGCGGTGGCGTCGCCCATGTACTCAACGTTGATGCCCCAATCCTTGGCGAACTCCTGGGCGCCGGTGTTGGCCACCTCGAAGAAGGCGTTGCCGGTCAGCTTGGGGATGAAGGCCACGGTCTTGCCCTCCACGGACTTGACCTCGCTGTCGCCGCCCTCGGGAGCCTTGGATTCCTCAGTGGGAGTCTTGCTCTCCTCCACGGACTTGGTCTCCTCGGGAGACTTGGTCTCGGTGGGCTTGCCGCCGCAGGCGGCCAGAGCAAACGCCATGCTCAGAGCCAGGAACAATGCCGCAAGTCTTTTCAGTTTCATGTCTTTTCATACCTCCATTGATATGTGTTTTTATATTCAGGGGCCGCAAAACCCCGGAATATACCTTGTCAGGCGCCGGCCTTGCTCTCTTTTCCCCTGCCGCGCAGCCTGCTGAACCATGCTGCGATATTGGGGTTGCCGGCAACGGCCCGGCCCACCACAACAACCACCAGCAGGACGCCCACGGGGATGTCCAGATATTGAGCCTGGATCTTGAAGCACAGCGGCATGCCAAAGCGCAGCAGGCCGATGGCTAGCGCGGCCATGGCGGTGCCCAGCACGGAGCCCTTACCGCCGGTGGACAGGGTGCCGCCCAGCACGCAGGCGGTGATGATGTTCATGGTCAAGCTGCCGCCCAAGTCGGACTTGGCGGTGCCCAGATAGGACGTCATGATAATCCCCGCGACGGCGGCGGACACGGCGGATAGAATGTAGGTGGACATAATGACCAGACGGCTGTTGACGCCGGAATACTCCGCCGCAGAGGGATTAACGCCCACCAGATAGACCTTCCGGCCGTACTTGGTGCGGTGGAGCAGCAGGTGGGCCACAACCACCATGGCCAGGAAAATGACGATTTGCAGCGGGATGAAATCAAACAGCTTGATCTTGGTCAGGGCCTTGAAGCTGTCGGGGAAGCCACTGATGCCCTTGTAGGCCTCGGTGCTGGACAGGTTGGACACCAGCAGGGCCAGGCCCGTATACAGGAAGCTGCCGCCCAGGGTGACCACCATGGCCTGGACCCCGCAGTAGGCGATAAAGAACCCGGACAGCGCCCCGCACAACGCTGCGGCCACCACGGCCACCGCCACGGCGGCCCAGATGTTCAGCCCAAAGTCCTGCCAGGCCACGCCGATGATGATGGAGGTCAGGCCCACGATGGAGGACACCTGGATGTCGATGCCGCCGGTGATCATGACGAAGGTGACAAAGATGGAGATCATGCAGATGGGCAGGAAATCGTTGGCGGCAGTGAAAACGCGGGGGAGAGAGAGGAACTTCTCATTCGCCGCGCCAAACACGGCGCACTCACCGATCAGCAAAATCAGCAGGAAGAAGTTCCAGCGGAAATTGGGACCATTCCACAGACGGTGCAGACCGCCCTGACCGCCCAGCTTCACATTAGGTTCGCTCATTGTTCCGCCGCCTCCTTTTCTCCGGGAGCCGCCGAGGTGCGGGCGGCCAGTCGGGCATGGCGGTTGTTTACCGCCGCCCGGCGCTGCATCAGCGCGTCCAGCACCACGATGGTAATGAGGATCACGCCGGTGATGGCGTTGTCGTAGTTGGAGGGGAACTTCATGAACACCAGCAGATAGCTGATAGAGGCCATGATCACCGCGCCGATGCCGGCGCCGATCACCGAGCCTACGCCGCCGGACAGGCTGATACCGCCCAGCACACAGGCCGCCACCGCTTTCATCTCGTAACCGTTGCCGCTCAGAGAGGTGACAATGCCGATGCGGCTGGCGAAGATGATGCCCGCGACGGCGCTGAGTACGCCGCAAATCAGGTAGGCCATCACCTTGGTGCGCACGGCGGGTATGCCCACCAACTCCGCGCCTCCGGCGTTGTCGCCCACGGCGATGAACCAGCGCCCCCGCTTGGTGCGGGTGAGCAGAAAGTGGATGCCGACGGTCAGCGCCACCGCGCAGCAGTAGTAGATGGTGAAGCTGCCGATGAGGGTCATGGACGACACGTCCTTGAACTCCTTGGGCAGGCTGTTGACCTGCTCCACCCCCACCTGTAAGTACATCAGCCCCCGGAGGATGCCGTTGGTACCCAGGGTAAAGATGAGAGAGGGGATTTTCATGACGGCCACGCCCCAGCCGTTGACCAGGCCCACCACCACGCCGATGAGGATGGCCACGGCGAAAGCCGCAAACCAGTTAGAGCCGTTCTGAATCATGGTGCCCGCCACGGCGGCGGCCAGACCCATGGTGGAGCCTACCGACACATCGATCTCGCCGATAAAAATGGCAAAAGCCATGCCCACGGCGATGAGGGTGTATACCACAGAAGAGTTGAAGCAGACGCTAACGTTATCCAGGGTCAGAAACGCCGGGTTGATAATGCCCACGATGAGAAACAGGCCCAACAAAAACAGGAAGCTGGTAAATTCCCTGGCTTTGAAGAATTTCTTTACCGCGCTCATGCCTCTCTCGCCTCCCGTTTCACGATGCCGAAAGCGGCGGCCGTGAGGTTGTCTTGATTGATGTCCGCTTTCTGGAATTCAGCATTGATCCGGCCTTGGTACATAGTTACCACCCGGTCGGCCAGCTCCTCCAGTTCCTCCATGTCGCTGGAGATCAGCAGGATGGACAGCCCTTGTTCTCGAAGCTGATGGATGATGTGGTACACGTCGCCACGGGCGGCGGCGTCAATGCCCCGTGTGGGTTCATCCAGAATGACCACGCCGGGGTCGGTGGCCAGGGACCGGCCGATGACGATCTTCTGCTGGTTGCCGCCGGACAGGCTGCCAGCCAGCTGGTCATGCCCGGTAACTTTGGTGCGGAAATTCTTTACGTATTTTTCGGTGATGCCATATTCCATTTTTCGGTTGAGCAGCACCTTGCCCAAAGCACCTCCAAAAAGGCTGGCGCTGGTGGTGTTGGCGGATACGTCGCAAATTTTGAACAGGCCGTTGAGGTGCCGGTCCTCCGGCACGTAGTTCAGCCCCGCCGCAATGACCTGTCGGGTCTTTTTTCCGGTGATGTCCCTGCCGTTGAGGAGCACCCTGCCCCCCAGCGCCTTGTCCATGCCGAAGATGGTGGTGGCCATCTCGGTGCGCCCCGCGCCCACCACGCCGGCCACGCCCAAAATCTCCCCCGGCCATACCTTCAGGCTCACGTCCGAGAAACCGTAGCCGCTGAAGCCCTCAAGCTCCAGCACGGGCTGGGCGGAGTAGTCCACTTTAGAGGAGGAGGCGCCTTTCGCCTGGGTGTGGTCGGCGGCGTCCGGCGGGAGCAGGCCCTTCACCAGGTCCTCCCGGGTGAAGTTGTCCACCGGGCCCTGGATGGTAATCATACCGTCCCGCATGATGGCCACGTGGGTGGCGATATCGAACACCTCCGCCAGGCGGTGGGTGATGTAAATGATGCCGATGCCCTTTTCCCGAAGGTCCCGGGCCACTTTAAACAGGCTCTTTACCTCGTCGAAGGTGAGGGCGGAGGTGGGCTCATCCAAAATCAGCACCCTGGCGTGGCGCAGGATGCCCCGGAGGATTTCCACCAGCTGCTGCTCGGCAATGGACAGACTGCTGGCTTTCCGGCCCAGATCTAGGTTCCAGCCGATGTCCGCCATGGTGTCCACCAGCTCACGGTGCAGCTCCGCCTTACTCCGGTCAAACCCGATGGTGATGTTCTCCTCCACATTCATGTTGGGGAAGAGCAGAGGCTCCTGGGGAACCATATAGATGCCCTGGGCCAGGGCGTCGGCGGGCCGGTTCAACGCCACCGGCTCCCCGTTCATGGACAGCTGGCCGCTGTCGTGGCTGTATATGCCCATGATGATTTTCATCAAGGTGGATTTGCCCGCGCCGTTTCCCCCGATGAGGGCCAGCACTTCGCCGGGCATGACATCTAAGTCGATACCTTTGAGTACTGCATTTAATCCAAAGGATTTATAAATGCTCCGCACCGAAAGCAGGGGGACGCCTGTCCCTGCGTTTCCGTTGGCCTCCATTTAAACTCCCCCGTTCTTCTTGTGCGGCGACGCACAAATGTCCTAAGAATTTGCTTTTTGCGCTTTGCTTTATCATAAAGTTTTTTCCGGCGTTTGTCAACCATGACGCAAGGATTCTGCCGTTAATTTTTTGGTAAATTTCGGCGAAAAATCCGTTCACACACAAAGAAAAACAAGGAATTTTGTAAAGAGTATACAAGATAAAGTGTAAAAATTTGGCGTTTTAAACGATTCTGCGAAAAATGAAGGAATTATCCCGCAATCATTTGACAGTGGCTGTAAGAGGGTGCTATACTATTAGCATAAAACATTTGCTAAGAAACAAAACTTTTGTCGATTTTTTATGGAGTGGGCAGAATGGATGAAAGGATTGATAAGCTGAATAAAGCCGATTATGAGCATCGGCTGATGGTCAAAGCGGTGTGGTACTATTATATCGAGAACTATACCCAGCAGAACATCTCCCACCTGCTGGGAGTGAGCCGCTCCAAAGTAATCGCGCTGCTGGAGCGGGCTCGTCAGGCAGGGGTCGTTCAGTTTAATGTCCGGCAGGACAGTGGGCGCAGGATGGAAATGGAACGGGCCTTGCTCACTCGTTACGATTTGCGGGATACTTTTATCGTTCCTGGAGCAGGTACGCTGACAAACCCTAACGAGAGTATCGCTCAGGCTGCCGCCATGTATATACTGCGCCGGACGGCGGACGATGCTTTCATCAATATGGGATACGGGGATACCACCAGCCGCATCCTCAACCATTTGGCTACGGCGGCGCAGGTTCCATTAAATGTGGTTAGTTTGGCGGGGGGAGTAAACTACTATTTGCCCAACACAAATTCCAATGTATTCAATGCTCGGCTGTATCTTATTCCGTCTCCCTTGCTTCTATCCAGTGCGGAGCTCCGCAATTCTCTGCGGCAGGAGCCGGATGTGGAGGAGATTTTCCGTATGATTCCCCTGTCCAGCATGAGCGTGGTGGGTATTGGCTGTCTGAATGACCGGGCTACCATTGTTAAAAATGGCATTCTTAACAATAACGACTTCACTTTTCTCAAAATGCAGGGGGCGGTGGGCGACGTACTCAGTCATTTTTTAGACCAGAGCGGTCAGATTGTCTCCCACGACTTGGAAGAACGGCTGATGAGTACCCCGATGGACCAGCTCAGGACGCTGGACAACGTTATTGGCGTAGCCGGCGGGCCGGACAAAGCCGAGGCTATCTTGGCTGTACTCAGGGGAGGCTATTTGGATGTGCTCATCACCGACGAGGACACCGCCCAGCTTCTGCTGGATACGGAACAGTGACATGACCACGGAAAAGAAACCAATTTCTATTTATATGTTTTAGGAGGTATCCTCATGGCTAAATATCTGATGGCGGTGGACGCGGGCACCGGTAGCGTCCGGGCGGTGGTCTTTTCCCTGGACGGGGATCAGGTGGGGTGCGTACAGCAAGAATGGTCCCACCGGGAGGACCCGCGCTGGCCGGGCAGCATGGACTTTGACTGGGTCCGCAACTGGGAATTGGCCCGGAGCTGCATTCAGGGGGCGCTGAAAGAGACGGGCATTGCCCCGGCGGACATTGCCGCTGTGTCCACCACCTGCATGCGGGAGGGCATTTTGCTCTACGACAAGGACGGGAATGAGATTTGGGCCTGTGCCAATGTAGACGCCCGCTCTGATGCCCAGGTGGGGCAGCTCAAGGAGCTGGACCCGGCCCTGGAGAAGGAAGTATACTTAAAATCCGGACAGACCTACGCTTTAGGGGCTCTGCCTCGGATTCTGTGGGTGCGGGACAACCTGCCTGAGGTGTATGAGAAGACTGCCGCTGTGGGTATGTTTAACGACTGGCTGATTTACAAGCTCACAGGAAAGCTGGCGGTGGAACCCAGCAATGGAAGCACCACTGGTATTATGGACTTGCAGAGCCGAAACTGGCTCCCGGAGATTGCCCAAAAGTGCGGTTTGCGTGCCGATATTTTTCCTCCGGTGGTGGAGTGCGGGACAAATTTTGCCCAGGTGAGTGCGCGGGGCGCTGCCGACACAGGACTGTTGGAGGGCACGCCTGTGGTTGTTGGAGGCGGCGACTGCCAGCTGGGCACCATCGGTGTGGGAGCATGCAAAGCCAACCAAGCCGCTGTGTTCGGCGGGAGCTTCTGGCAGTATGAGTTCAACACTGACTCTGGGGCTGCGGACCCCGGATGCCGGGTGAGGGTGAACTGCCATGCTGTGCCCAACCTGTGGCAGTATGAGGCCTTGGCGTTCAAACCCGGCTTGGTGATGCGCTGGTTCAGAGACGGGTTCTGCCAAACCGAGGTGGAGGAGGCCCGCCTTGCCGGTCGAGACCCCTATGACCTGATGAATGAGAAGGCCAAGGATATCCCCGCCGGGTGTCATGGGATGCAGTGCTGCTTCAGCGACACCATGAACTTCATCAACTGGAAGCACGCCAGCCCCACTTTCACCAACTTCCTGCTGGAGCCGGAGAAGTTCAACAAATACACCTTCTACCGGGCCATTCTGGAGAACACCGCCTTGCTGGTGCGCAGCCACATCGAGCTGGTGAAGGAGGCCACCGGCCATGAGCCCGATGAGCTGATTTTTGCCGGAGGTGCCGCCAAGAGTCCCTTGTGGAGTCAGATTGTGGCCGATGTCACAGGCAAACCGGTAAAAGTGCCTGTTGTGAAGGAGGCCACTGCTTTGGGCGCCGCTATCCTGGCGGGCGTTGGCGTAGGTTTGTATGCCGATATTGAGGAGGCCGTGGAGCGCACGGTGAAATGGGACCGTCAGTTCCAGCCCGACCCATCTGTGAAGGCGGTATACGACCAGCTGTACGACAATTGGAAAAAGCTCTACCCCGCCCAGCTGGCGCTGTGCGGCCAGGGTGTCACCCGGAATATGTGGATTGCCCCCGGCCTCTGAGACGGCTAATTTTTGGATAGGAGGAGAAAAGAATGTTCATTGTTAATGAGAGTGAGCGGGAGTACCGCTTTGGAGAGAGCGGCCCCAAATACCTGATGAAGGGGCCCCGGATGAATTTTGCTCTGGTGCGATTCCGTCCCGGCGAGGACTTCCAGGCCCATTACCACAACGTGATGGAGGAGGATTTCTTCATCTTGGAGGGCAAGGTGGATATTGTGGTGGACGGAGTCAAGCATGTGTTGGGTACAGGGGACTTGATTCACATTGAACCCAAAGAGGTTCATTATGTGATCAATTCCTATGATGAGCCCGTAAAGATGATTTCCACTCTGGCCCCTTATCAGGAAGTGGACAAAGTAAATGTGGATAATCCGGTCTATTGATTGAAGAGACCAGTGGGCTGACATAAAAACAGGGAGCGAATGCTCCCTGTTTTTATAATATATAAAGTGCATTCACCGGGACAGGGGGAGGGCAGAAAGAAAATTTCAGGTTAAAAATTGTGGAGGTGTTTTTGTCATCTGTCAGGTGTAAATGGCTGGACTCCGCACTTCTCTGGGAAATAAACCTGATACCAGATGAGGAAAGACAGCACGGTGTATAACTTGCGGTGGGTACGTTCCTTGCCGGAATAGTGCCGTTCCAGAAGATCCAGCAGGTACGTCTGATCAAAAAATTCTGCTGTATAGTTTTGTGTGATCAGATTTTTTGCCCAGTTGTAATACTTTTCCTCACGAAGCCATGCAATGAAGGGAACAGGAAAGCCCTTTTTGTCCCGGTGGACCCAGTCATCAGGGAGCAGGGGGATCGCCGCCATGCGCAAAGGCCATTTGGTCATGGTTTTACCCCGCATTTTTTGACTGCTGGGAATGGCCCGGGCTACCGCCCAAACCTCCCGGTCCAGGTAGGGGACACGCAGTTCCAAAGAATGGGCCATAGTCATGCGGTCCGCTTTGCGCAGAATGTCCAGCGGCTGCCACAGGTGGAGGTCAAGGTACTGCATTTTGGTCAAGTCATCCGCGTCTCCAATGGTCTGAAAATAGGGTTCGGTGACATCATGCCATGTTAGCTGAGAGCGATAGGCTGGGGTGAGGACGTGGTTCACCTCATCGTTATCGAAAATAAAAGCCTGTCCCACGAAAACCTGGTCGATAGGTCTGGCGGCTTTGGTGAGGAAGCCTTGACCATGGAAGGGGGGGCGCTTGGCCGCCCAGGCGGCCACAGCCTTTCGCAGGGACAGCGGCGTCTTACGATACAACCGGTAAGGACGGGTGGTGTGGTAAGTGATATAACCGCCGAACAATTCGTCTGCCCCCTCACCGGACAGCACGACTTTCACATCTTTGGCCGCCAGCTGGGACAAGAAATACAGCGGTACAGTGGACAAGTTGGCGTTGGGCTCATCAGCATAGTATTGAACGGCGGGGAGAGCGGAAAAAAACTCCTCGGCAGTAATGGTTTTGGAGATATTGCGCAGTCCCAGCTCCTGGCACAGCGCCTTGGCTTCGCCGGTCTCATCAAAATCCTTGTTGGCGAAGCCCACGGAATAAGTTTTATCCGGCCGGGACAGAGCAGCGATGACACTGGAGTCGATGCCGCCGGACAAGAATGCACCCACTTCAACGTCACTGATTTGATGGGCTTCCACGGACTCGGTCACTACCTGCCGGATTTGAGCAGCCCGCTTGTCTAAAGGCATGTGCTCCGGCGCAAAAGAGAAGGAGTTATATGAGGCAAACTCGGTATGGCCTTCCCGGTGGATGAAATAGTGGCCGGGGAGAAGGCGATACACGCCTTTGAAAAAAGACTCGTTGAGGGCGGAATATTGGAAAGTGAGGTATAGTTTCAGCGCGTTGGGGTTGAGTTCCTTTTTAAAGCCGGGGTGGGGGAGAAAACTCTTACACTCTGAACCGAAAAAGAACAAATCCCCCATGACGGCATAATAAAAGGGCTTGATGCCAAATGGATCACGAGCGCCAAATAGTTCCTGCCTCTCCCGGTCCCAAATGACAAAGGAGAACATGCCCCGCAGCTTTTTCAGTACCTCCGGTCCCCACTCCATATAGCCGTGGAGCACCGCTTCAGTATCACAGTTGGTGAGGAAAGTGTGCCCTTTGGACGCCAGTTCCTCCCGTAAATGACGGTGGTTGTAGGTTTCACCATTGTAGGCGATGATATAGCGTCCATCAGCGCTGGACATGGGCTGCTGGCCTTTTTCCAGGTCGATGATAGACAACCGGCGGTGAGCAATGCCGCAGCGGGCGTCCATATAGTGGCCTTCTCCGTCGGGGCCCCGATGACGGATGGTGTTTTCCATAGCCCGCAAAGCAGTTTCGTCAGGGGGGGTAGAGCGGGTCACAAAACCGGTAAAGCCGCACATATAAAATCCTCCAATTCGTCGGATATAAGGTTAGACCTCATTTGAAAACTGACCATAAAACAAGCGTATAAAATGTTCTTGCTTTAGAATAAAGCCATCGGGGAAAAATGTCAACTGCAATGAATAGAATATCTTATGTATTTTCCGCCGCTTTTTGGGAAATGCGCTGGAAACGGAATCAATGACTGGAAAACTCGGGGCAGATGTGCTATGATGATAAAAATATAAGCTTGGGGGTATCCCATGAATAATTCCTGGAAAAATCGTCTGCCATTATTCTGTGCGGTGCTGGGCGGAATGATGCTGGCGGGAATCGTGCCAATCTGCACGGGTCTGGAACAGGCCGGTGGAGACGACTGCTTTTTTATTGTTGCAGCTTTTTTTTCCTTGGCGGCCTTATCAGCGGCTTTGGCTTGGATGGAGACCCGCAGCGTAGATCAGATAATGCTGTTGCTGCTGCCCATAGGGGGGGCCATGTTCCTCCGAGCACTGTGTCTGGACCACGCTACCAAAGATTATGAGGACTTTTTGAGCCAATGGTATGTCTATTTCAAGCTTAACGGTGGATTTAAAGCTATTGCAGGCAGTGTGGGGGACTACAATGTGCCCTATCTCTATTTTATGGCGGCCATCTCCTATTTGAATGTACCGGATTTATACCTTATCAAATTGTTTTCTATTTTGTGGGATATAGTGTTGGCGTGGGGATGTTTGCGGCTGGTGCGTTCCCTTGTAAGGGAACGCCAGGGGAGCGCCGCTCCCCTGACTGCATTTGGAGCCGCGCTGTTGCTGCCCACGGTAATGCTCAACGGTGCTTTTTGGGCTCAGTGTGACGTGATCTATGGCGCGTTGGCCATTCACGCCGCCGCCTTGGCGCTGGAAGGGAAAAATAAAGCGTCTGTAGCGCTCATGGCGGTGGCCTTTTCTTTCAAACTGCAGGCCATTTTTGTACTCCCTCTCTGGGGGGTGCTGTGGCTGGCGGGGAAGGTGAAATTCCGGGAGCTTTGGGTGTTTCCGCTGACCTACGTGGTGGTGATTGCTCCTGCCGTTTTGCTGGGCAAACCGTTGGATGACAGTTTGGGCGTCTATTTTCGTCAAATGGGAGAATACCCCCGGCTGGTACTCAATGCTCCTTCTGTATACCAATTCATCCCCTATGGGACACAGCTTGATGAACAACTGGTAGCCAGACTTGGCATCATTGTCGCCGGAGTGCTGGTGCTGATTCTGCTGGCGCTGGGCCGTTTCCTCCGGGAGCGGTTGGACCGGGAGCTGATTATGACTGCAGCGGTGGTGCTATGCATCGGCGTCCCTTTTTTCCTGCCCCATATGCATGAGCGGTATTTTTTTCTGGCCGACGTATTCACGTTGTGCTGGGCCTGCGCCAATGCGCGCCGTGTTCCGGCGGCGCTGTTGGCGGAGAGCGCGTCGCTGGCGAGCTACTGTGTCTACCTGCGGCTGAAGTATAATGCTGTGCTCAATTTGGGCGGGATGCAGTTTGTCATGGGTCTGGAGGCGTTGGCCATGGCGGCGGCACTGGGATTTTCCCTTTGGGTACTGGCGGGACAAATATATATAAGAACAAAAGCGGGGGAGACGACATGAAATTTGTATCTTGGAATGTGAATGGGCTGCGGGCTTGTTTAAAAAAAGGATTTGTGGATGCAGTGGCGGGGCTGGATGCCGATTTTATTTGCCTTCAAGAGACCAAGATGGAACGGGGACAGGCGGAGGTAGAGCTGTCCGGTTACCATGAGTATTGGAATTCGGCAGACAAAAAGGGATATTCCGGCACAGCCATTTTTGCCCGTGAGGAGCCTCTGTCGGTAGCCTATGGCATGGATTTGGACAAACATGATCATGAAGGGCGGCTGATCACTCTGGAATACCCCGGGTTCTGGCTGGTGGACTGTTACACCCCCAACGCCCAGAATGAGCTGGCTCGGCTGAGTTACCGTTTGGAGTGGGAGGAGGACCTGCTGGACTACCTCAAGAGTTTGGACAAGACAAAACCGGTGGTGTACTGTGGTGATTTAAACGTAGCACATGAGGAGATTGACCTGAAAAATCCCAAAACCAATCGTGGAAACGCGGGCTTTTCAGATGAAGAGAGGGCGGCCATGAGCCGGTTGCTGGGGTCCGGTTTCACTGACACTTTTCGCCTGCTTTATCCGGACAGGGAAGGGGCGTATTCCTGGTGGAGTTATCGTTTTAAGGCTAGGGAGAAGAACGCCGGATGGCGTATTGACTACTTTATCGTGTCTGACCGGCTGGGCGGACGTGTGGCGGAAGCGGCGATCCATCCGGATATTCAAGGAAGCGACCACTGTCCGGTGTCGTTGGTTTTGCAATAGTTTCCAGCTGAAATTTTTACTCTTTCCCGGAGAATGGGGCAAGCTAGCAGGGTGAAGGAGTGATGAGTCATGAGAATGGACAAAAAGGCTATTTTGCCCATCGCTGGGGCAACCATGGCGGCCGGGGCGGCTATCGGTATGATGATGATGCCCAAAAAGAAAAAGCACACAGCCCAAAAGGCGGCAGGCCGGGCCATCAAGGCTGTGGGTGAGGTCGTGGAGCACTTTAACGGCTCGCTGAAAATGTGATGAAAGAGCGCCTCCCAATGGGAGGCGCTCTTTCATCACAACGTGAAGCAGATGGCGGCAGACTCCGGACGGGCGGGGTCCAGCAGAAGAATTTCCCGCTTTTTATCCATGGCATAGTTTAAAGTATACTGGGTACCTCCCGACGTACCATTGAATACCGCCAGCACTGCGGCGGATCGGTCTACCATATATCGGTCCCGGCGAAACATACACCAGCGGTCATAGTTTTGCTGGACTACTGTTTCCAGGTCACACTGGTCCAAAATAAACCGCCAGCGGCGGCGCAGGGGTTCCGGCCATTTTTGGGCTTGGGTAGGGCAGGGGACCGCCCCCTCCACCGTTACTCCAGGGTGTTGTTTTCGCAAGCCAAGCGCCGCCTCGGCATAGTAAAGGTCGCAGCCCATGGCCATGCCGGAGATAAAATGTCGAAATCCCCGCTGGTAGAGTTTTTCCAGTTCACGGACCAGGGTGTCTTTGAGCGCGGCACAGCAGGGGTTACTCTCGTCCAATCCCCAGGGAAGCTTGTCAGGCCGGTGGCCGGTGAAACAGCAAGTGCAGTTCTCATTCAACGCCATGGCGGTTCCTCCTCTCGTGCTTGATACAATTGTACTACATATGCAATGAACAGTCAAGAGAGAGTGAAACATTGGTTTTAAACTGCAGAATAAATATGAGGAAAAAAGACTTGCATTTTTCAGGTGTTGGGCATATAATATGAAACGGAACAATTGAATGATTGTCTTCAGGGCGGGGTGTAATTCCCCACTGGCGGTAAAGGAGGCCGTGACCTCCTAAGTCCGCGACCCGTATAAGCGGCTGACCCGGTGAAATTCCGGGACCAACGGTTAAAGTCCGGATGGAAGAAGACGCGTGACCCCTCTTGAGGTAGTGTCGCGCCTGGAAGACAGTGTTTTCAGGCGTTTCAAGCTATCTTTAGGAGGTATTTTTTATGTTGAAAGACCCTGAAAAGCTCTTAGCGGCGATTGCGGACAACACGATATTCCTGCTGATGTGTTTAGTGGTGTTTGTCGGTATCTTCGCGCTGGCCATCATGATGGAGCGGCTGTGGCTCAAGCCGGAGAAACAATCTCCCGCCCGCCGGACAGCCTATGTGGGCATTTTCGCCGCCATCGCTGCCGTGCTTATGTATTTTGAGTTTGCGCTGCCCTTTGCCCCCAATTTTTATGAGTTGGACTTCAGCGAGATTCCGGTACTTATCTGCTCTTTTTCCATGGGGCCGGTGGCCGGGGTGGTGTGCGAGTTTGTGAAAGAGATTTTGAAGCTGCTCTTGAAAGGCACCTCCACCGCGTTTGTGGGTGACCTGGCTAATTTCGTGGTGGGCTGTTCCTTTATCTTGCCTGCCTCGGTGGTGTACTTCGCCAACAAAACCAAGACTGGTGCCATCATTGGCATGGGGGTGGGCACTGTCGTCATGGCCGTGTTTGGCAGCCTGTTCAATGCTGTCTACCTGATTCCCACCTTTTCCGTCTTATTCGGACAGCCGCTGGAGGTTATCATTGGAATGGGCACCGCCATTAATCCCGCTATTGTCAGTGTCAATACGTTGGTGTTGTTTGCTGTGGTGCCGTTCAACCTGGTGAAGGGCGTGTTGGTGTCAGTGGTCACATTCTTCCTTTATAAGCACATCGAGCGGTTGCTGCGCATGAAGTAATAACTGCATCTTGATGTAACATCATGATAGACAAGCGGCCCCCATGCTGATTTTCCAGCATGGGGGCCGCAGTTTTCAACGCCAAGTTTGATTGGAATCTCTACTGTGAACGGAACAATTTTCAGAGCTCCAGCCAGGAGGAGGTCAGTCTATATCGGGATGGCCCGGTCCACTGGGGCTGCGCAGAACTTGTTCCAATACGTGATACAGCTTATCTACTTCCACAGGCTTGGACAGGTGGCCGTTCATACCGCACTCCACAGATTTTTTCAGGTCGTCGTCGAAAGCGTTGGCCGACATTGCGACGATGGGGAGGGTGTGGCAGTCTGGCCGTTCCAGAGCCCGGATGGTCCGGGTGGCCTCCAGGCCGTCCATAACCGGCATCATAATGTCCATCAGCACCACATCATAGGTACCGGGCTGAGTGGTGCGGATACGTTCCACCGCCTGGGAACCGTCATATACGCACTCTACCTCAAAGCCCCGTTCTTCCAAAAGACACTGGGCAATCTCAGCGTTCAATTCATTGTCTTCCACCACCAGAATACGACGGCCGGCGAAAGAGATGCCTTTCTCTTGTGTTCCGGAATCTACCGGACGGCCCAGCGGAAGGGAAATGGTGAAGCTGAACGTACTGCCCTTGCCCGGCGCGCTGTCCAAGTGAATGGTACTTCCCATCATTTGCACAAGGCGGCTGCTGATGGACAGTCCCAGTCCCGTTCCTTGTTGCTTGGAGGGGGCGGTTCCGGCCTGCTCAAAAGAGCGGAATACCCGCTCTTGCTCTTCTTTGGCGATGCCAACGCCTGTATCGTTTACCGCGAAATAGACTTTGGCATCCCCTTCATCGGCCCCTTGTTCCAGCACAGTTAGAATAATCCGACCATCAGCAGGGGTGAATTTCACGGCATTTCCCAGCAGATTGATCAGCACTTGGCTGATGCGCATACGGTCCGCCAAAAACCAGTTGTGCGTTAAGGTGACGTCCCGAACAAATCTGATGTGTTTAGCTGAAATCTGGGGCATGATTAGTTCCTGGATTGTGTCCAGCGTCTCATATATATCAAAATTCAAGGGTTCCAGTTTCATTTTCCCGCTCTCAATTTTCGACATGTCCAAAATGTCGTTGATGAGACCCAACAGGTAGTTGGAGGAGGACTGGACCTTTTGCAGACAGTCTATGATCCGTTCCCGGCTCTGGCCTTCCTGCAAAGCGATGGCGGTCATACCGATGATCCCATTCATAGGCGTACGAATTTCGTGGCTCATTCGGGAGAGAAACTCGGATTTTGCCCGACTGGCGATGTCATGCTGCTGCTGATTGAGCTGACTTTGAACCACGCGGCCGAGTTCCGCCAGATCTTGGTATGTTTCCGGGTCCTCCAACAGTGTATGCGGCACATCCAGAATACAGAGGTTTCCGATGTAGTTTCCACTGTCGTGCATAGGCAAAACTATGCCGCATTGTCCCTGTTTTACACATAAAAATCGTTGGAGCGTCTCATGGCGGCTGTCCGCCTCAGAGAAATAGCGAACTTCCACCCGGCCCAGCCACGCGAAGAAAGTTTCTTTCTCCTCCTCGGTATATTTGAACACACTATTGACGGCAGGGGCTGTATCCCGAAACCACTGATAACTGAGATAATTGGAATTAAAATCCGTGTGCAGCAGGGATACCAATACTCCTCTGGCCTGGTAAAAACGCCCGATTTTGCGGATCATCAGTGTCATTTGGGCAGGAAAGTCGGTCCCTTTGCCAAAAAGATTTAAAGCCACAGACACCAGGCTTACGTCTTCGTTGTAGCCTAGTGCGTTTGATTCATAAGCCTGAAGAGCGGGGAGGGAGGTATGATGATGGGGAATAGCCCCGTAAAAAAGGTACTGCCGCGCCTCGCCGGGGCGGAGCGATTCCCGGGCCAGCTTGGCCATACGGATGGAGCATTCTGTTTCCTGGTCTTCCGCCACCCAAGCCAGTCCGGCACGCATATGTACCGGGAAATTTCCGCTTTGAAGGCAGGACGCAACGGCCCCCAGGAGGTCTTGGACAAACTGCGCCGCCTGTTTCTCTGTTCGTCCCTCCAGCCAAAGTACAAATTCGTCCCGGTTCAGGCGAAGCGCCACAGTCCGACAGCCCTCCTCCTGGGTCAGGGCATGACAATGCTTCTGTATCAGTTCGCCGAGTTCCTCCAAGATCATATCGCCAAAAACGATGCCGTTCTTTTGATTGACCTGCTTTAATTGCTCCAAGAACAGGTTGACCGTCACGCCTTCCGGGTGTTCCTTTCGGCAATCTGTTAATATTTTCAGTCCTGCGCTGTAAACATATAGCCCGGTAACACCGTCTGTGGTGTTTTTACGGAGCTGTTTGGCTTCCCGTTCCTTCTGTTCCTGAATATCTCGGATACTGCCAACCAGCCTCCACCGACAGCCATCAGTGTCATAGACCGTCCGGCTGGTGAGGGCTACCCAGATAAACTGAGAATCCTCCGGCCACTTCAACCGAAACTCTACGTACAAATGGTCGGCCTCACCCTGTAATGTCTGGACAGCGTAGGTACGGTCCGCCTCAAAGATATAGTCGGGATTGATAAAGCAGCCTCCAAAATCGTTACATTGCCATTGGCCGTTCATGGTTGGGTGGTTGACCAGATCCACTGTTCTGTTTCGCAGGTCATAGGAGAAAAACACGTCCTTAGAGGATTCCAACGCCATCTTGTAGCGCTCCTTTTCCTCCAAAAGAATATTTTCTGCCTCTTTTTGCCGCTGGGTCAATTCATTGACCACATCATAAAGGGCGTCGATTTCCAGAATATTGGACGGTTTGAACCCCTGCAGTCCCGCCTGTCCTCCAATAATGCATTCCATCAGACGCTGGACGGGTCTGGTCAGGTGCCTTACTATGAAATAGATGCCCAGCACACCAAAAGCAAGGCCGACTAAAACGGAAAGGCTCATCCAGATGTAAAGCTGTCGGTTCATACCAAACAGATCATCCTCTGTATCCAGGCCAAGCAAAACCCACTCGGTATTTTCATAGGGCACATTGTTGCTGTAGAGTTTCAAAGGACAGGCCACGGCATAGATGCCTTGACCATTCATTTGGATGTTTTCTACCAAAGAAAGGTTTTCATAATCGATCTCCTGCAAATAGAAAACTTCTTGATCATGAAAAACCAAGTCGTATAGCATCCCTTTTCCCGTCAGAGGCAGATAGCTGCCGTCGTTTTGCCGGATAGCCAGAATATATCCGGACTGTTGAGAGTCATTCAGTTCTGCGGAAGGAAAGTAATTGTGAAGCCTTCTGCAGGAGATTTCCACACCCAAGACGCCGTAGGTCTGTCCCTCATAGCGCAGGGGAATAGAATAAGTAATCATCTGATAGCTGTCCTGGTTTAGGGAGAAGGGCGGCGACCAATAGCCAAGGTCAGAGGTGTCCGCTTCCGGGTAGTCTATGCCTGCCTGCCAGGGTTCATAAAAGTAGCGGTCGGCGCTGTTTTGCCTGGAAGCGTCCATATGGAAGCGAGTGGTCCAGTTTGTGTCAAGAGGGATGTTCCTTTTTCGGGACAGGTGCTTGTTTCCGCGTTCCAACAACAAGTCGGAGAGATTGACAGGATTGGTATCTGGGTCGGAGTCGCGGATAAAAAAGCCGTCAAATTCTCCGGACGCCAACCCTTCCGTCCCCGTTAGAATCATAAAGGTTCCGGTGGTGGAGTTGTTTTGCAGAATATTCAGACACTCTGGAAACAACTGTTCCAACAGCCCGTTCCGCAAGGCATCAGACCGGAGCACATCAGCCAATTCTGTGTTCTGACTGGAGAGGTACTCTTCCAAAGCGACATTCATTCGGTCCTCTTGCTCATAGACGGAGGCCCAGCGCTGGTTCATATCATTTTGGAGAATGACCGTGCGGTTTTCCACCAAGCGAGTCATCATGCTGCCGGAATATTCAGCCAGCGTTTTAGCGGTACGCCTGACAATCAAAGTGCCCATGGTAATGGCTCCCTGCACCAGCATGATGGTGATCAGGGGGATGAGAAAAATTCGGAAAATGGTGGCTTTTTTATGTACTCTACCGTTATATTTCATGATATTTCTACCGGCTGACTGCCGTGTCCAACGCAGCGCAAAATGCCTCATACCACTGTTCAAAAGCAGCCTCGGACACATATTTTGCCTCGGCTTCTTCCAGACTGCTGCCCTGGGCTACAGCCTCGGCTACCGCTATCCGGTCTTCCGATGCACGTTCAGCCAGATGGTATTCCAATACTTTCCGGGCAGCCGAACCGTTTTGGAAGCTCTTATTGGTGTAGAGGGTCATACGTTCCATTCCGGTAAAAACAGAAGACAGGCAGTCGTAGGTTTTAGGGGATACCAAAAGTTTCTGGTCCGAGATCACTTGGTCCAAATTCTGGATGTTGTTGGCTTCTTTCAGAACAGGCAGGTAGCCGGCCACACACCCAAACCGTAGATTATGTTCCGCCTGGGTAAACCATTTCAAAAACTCAACGGCAGCGTATTCGTGGCGCTGGTCCGACTTGCTTACCACCATGCCCGCACCCTGCTGTACGGCATAGAGCCGCCCATTTTGAAACACTGGTGCAGGCAGCACGAGGTAATCAATCGGGTGACTGCCGTTTTCCAATTCCACTTGGTCGGGGAAATACATGGCGGAGGTAGTGGAACCGGTGTAGGCGAGAATATCACCTGTTTTCACGTCGTCGGAGCGGAAAGAACCGTAGGCCCCGAAATAGCCTCTGACCATGGGAACATAATAGTTTTCCCATAGCCGATGTAATTCCTCCTTGGGGGTGTTCAGAGTGACTGCGCCATTTTCCACATGAAAAATTTCCACTCCCAGCTGCTGCATTCCGATGATGAAATAGTTGGCCAAGGCATCCCGACCATAGAATGCTTTGCCGTCCCCCGGAAAATTGGGGGTGAGACCGTCCGTCCACTCATAGTAAGCCTTGGCGGTGGCCGCGACGCCTTCAATGGTGGCCAAATCGTCCAGGTGGGCGCCTGTGGCGGCAGCGAAAGATTCCCAATCTGTCTTGTTGAGCATCATGATTTCTGTAGATTTTGCGGTGGGAAAAATACGCAAAGTTCCGTCAGCGGCAATGCGCCCTTCCTCTATATAAGAGTCCACGTATTTATCCAAGTCCGCTTGGCTGAGGTAGTCCGACAGATTGGCCAAGGCCCCGGCCTGTTCCACCTCGTAAGCGGTGTCGGCATAAGAAGAGAAAATGTTCGGCATGGGGTCCGCACCTACCTTGCCGTCGATGGCGTCCCGCACCGCCGTCTCCAGGTCGGGAACAGAGCCCTGGGAATAACCCTGGACATAAATCCCGCGCTCCTGGCCCACAGTGTCGTTAAACTCTTCCACCAGCGCGTCGAATGCCGCCTGCTGAGAGCCGTTGTAGTAGTGCCACACGGTAAGGGATACCGGGTCTTTGGGGTCTAGAAGGCTTTTGTCTTTGCATCCTGTCAGAACGACAGCGAAAGCCACCGCCAAAACGATCAGAGATAATTGTTTTAACGCTTTGTCCACGGTCCACATAACTCATCCGCCCCTCCTGTTTTGGAAACTTTTTGCAAAAACCTTTGTTAGTTTCTGAGCCATTTCCAATTATACCATGCTTTTTCCGTCGTTTCAAGACATAGTGGGCCTGTTGACAAAACCCTGTTCTGAAAAATCAAGCAGATTTTTATGGCTTAATTGTAATGGTATCACAAAACAATGCTCGGTTTTCAAAACTTTATAAAAAGGTGCTATTTTGAAAACCGACTTTGTCAACAGCCCCATAGTGGGATTCAAAGCATTTTAACCGTGTTTCTAAAAGCAGTCATGAATATGCCGTGTCGGACCAGGGACGGCACAGGGGAAATTATTGCTGGTGCAGGCGCTCCAAATACTCGTCGTAGGTGGTCTTACTGTCAATCAGCTTGCCGTCGGCAGTAAAATCAAACACCCGGTTACACACGGTCTGGATCAGCTGGTGGTCGTGGGAGGCCACCAGCACGTTGCACTTAACGGCCTCCAGCCCCTTGTTCAGCGCGGCAATGGACTCCAAGTCCAAGTGGTTGGTGGGCTGGTCCAGCATGAGCACATTGGCCCCGGACAGCATCATCCGGGACAGCATACACCGCACCTTCTCCCCGCCGGAGAGCACCTTCACCGGCTTGTGGACTTCTTCCCCCGAGAACAGCATCCGGCCCAGAAAGCCCCTCAAATATTGCTCCTGGGGGTCTTTGGAGAACTGGCGCAGCCACTGGACCAGATCGTCCTCACACCCCTCGAAATAGGGGGTATTGTCTTTGGGGAAATAGGAGAAGGAGGCGGTTTGCCCCCATTTTATGGTGCCCTCGTCCGGTTCCAATTCCCCAGCTAAAAGCTTGAACAGGGCGGTATGGGCGTTTTCGTTGTCCCCTACGAAGGCGATCTTCTCGTCGTGCCCAACGATGAAGGACACTTTGTCCAGCACTTTCACCCCGCCGATGGTTTTAGATACGTCGGTAACGAACAGAATATCTTTGCCCACCTCTCGGTCAGGGGAGAAGCCTACGAAAGGATAACGCCGTGAGGAGGCGGGCATCTCTTGGACGGTCAGCTTGTCCAGCAGCTTGCGCCTTGCTGTGGCCTGTTTAGACTTGGACTTGTTGGCGGAGAACCGGGAAATGAAATCCTGCAGTTCTTTGATCTTTTCCTCGTTGCGCTTGTTCTGGTTCTTCACCAGCTGCTGAACCAGCTGGGAGGACTCATACCAGAAATCGTAGTTGCCCACATACATTTTGATTTTGTTGTAGTCAATATCCACGATATGAGTACAGACGGTATTGAGGAAGTGCCGGTCATGGGACACCACGATGACGGTTCCCTCAAAGTCCAGCAGGAAATCCTCAAGCCAGTTCACTGCGTCGATGTCCAGGTTATTGGTGGGCTCGTCCATCATCAACAGGTCGGGGCTGCCGAACAGCGCCTGGGCCAGCAGCACTTTCACCTTGAGGCGGGGGTCCAGGTCGGCCATGCCGCCTTGATGGTACTCGGTACCCACTCCCAGGCCTTGAAGGATACGGCTGGCGCTGCTCTCCGCCTCCCAGCCTCCCAATTCGGCATACTCCTCCTCTAACTGACAGGCCAGCAGACCGTCTGCGTCGGTCATCTCCTCTTTGGCGTAGAGTGCTTCCTTTTCCTTGCCCACGTCATACATCCGCTGGTTGCCCATGATGACCGTGTCCATTACGTTGTAGGCATCGTAGGCATTTTGATTTTGTTTCAGCACGGACATGCGGACGTTGGGGAGTATGGACACTTCCCCGGAAGTGGAGTCCAGTTCGCCGGACAAAATTTTTAAAAAGGTGGACTTGCCTGCGCCGTTGGCACCGATGATGCCGTAGCAGTTACCTCGGTCAAATTGCAAGTCCACGTGGGAAAACAGCGGAGTACCGCTGTAGTTGAGACTCAGGTCGGCGACAGTAATCATGATGTATTGCTGCTCCTTTTCCAGTTTTAAAATTTGTGAGGACGATCATATCACAAAGAAAGGGAAGAAGACAACGCTTATTTGAAAAATTTCGGTTTGGGCTACGGCCCATCCATTACAATCATATTAGGCCAGCGCTCCTCCATACGCCGGTCGCCATACTGTTCGTCCAGAAATTCCTCGAAAACGTTGGCGGGTTCGGGATAGGCGGGACGGGTGTTGTAACGCACCATGGCCGCGCTGGTGAGCACCGCGTTACAGCCCATGACGAACACCACAATCCAGGTGGCGATTTTACCGGTCAGGGGCGGCAGAGACTCAATACCCTTGGACATGGGAGGGTAGATCACCTTGATCCACACCACCGCCAGCACGCCCCAAAAGAAACAAAACAGTACATTGGTGCGTCCGCCGATGTTCAGAGGCATATCGCTGTAATCCCAAAACACTGTGCCGAATACCAGCTCAGTGAACACGCTGCACATGTATTCGTAGGCGCCGCCAACTACAAATCCGGCGGCAAACACGTAGCGGTCGTTTTTTTCTGCCAGCCGCTGCAAGGTGACGGTGAGCACCACCGCGCCCAGACCCCACACAAAACTGAACGGACCATAGAGCACGCTGGAACGGCTCATCCATTGACCGTCCACCAAGCCGCAGTAAAAGGTTTCAATGATATCACCCAGCAGGGCGGAGCACAAAAATACCCACACCAGTTTGTCCCAGCACAGGCCTTTGGCGAAAGTGTATGTCTCTTGATGCTGGCCGCCGGCTTGCTGCATTCCAGGGTAAGCTTTTTGCAGGCGTTTCCACACGGCGGTATAGATGAGGGAGGCCAGCTTTCCCTGACCGCTGTCCGCCTGGCGCATGGCGTACCGAGCGGCGTCTCCGGTGCGGACCTCATAAAACACGGCGGCGAAGTCTATCCCAACCAGTACCAGCGATGCGATGACCACCGTCCGTTTGAACAGTTCCGGAATAAGCAGTGCTCCAGCCAGCAGGATGGGGTGGATGATCAGGTAAGTGCCGTAATATACTGCCGCTACGAGGGCGGAAGCCAGCAGACCTTTGCCGGTGCCGGTCAGCAGACGGTTACGCTCCTGATTCCATTCAATTTTGGGCCCTACGCGGCGGAAAAAGTGGTCGGCGATGCTCTCGACTACGGCGGATATCACCATAGCGGCAAGGAAAGAGAGGATATGGTGCCCGGCCAGAGTGGGCAATGCCACAATGAGCAGGAGGAAGGTAAAGCCGTACGCGGGAATCAACGGCAGGGAGAGAATGCCCCGGTTGCAGAATTTCCGTCGGGCCACAGCGTAATATCCCGCCTCAATTACCCACCCAAGAAAGGAATAAATCAATAGAAACAGACCCAGATCGTACAAAGTGTACATGTGGATGGTCACGACCTTTCATTGTCAATGGATGCCCGCCGCAGTGAGACTTGCGGCGAGTCTATTTACTTTACCGGATTTTCGCGAAAAAAGCAAGGAGCATTGACAGACTGCTTCGGAGCGGTTAAAATGGCGGAATGATCTAAAAAGGGGGGAGGGGGACCATGAACAGGGACTTGACAAAAGGCCCGGTGATGGGTTCCATGCTGGCCTTTGCAGTTCCCATGATTTTGGGTGACCTGCTCCAGCAGTGTTATAACGTGGCGGATACCCTTATCGTGGGCAGATATTTGGGCAAAAACGCCCTGGCCGCCGTGGGGTCGTCCTTTACTTTGATGACCTTTCTAACCTCTATTCTGCTGGGGTTGTGCATGGGGAGCGGGGCGGTGTTTTCTATCCGCTTTGGACAGCGGGATGAAGATGGGCTTCGAGAAGGGGCGCATGCTTCTTTTGTGCTCATTGCGGTTTTGGCTCTGGCGCTGAATCTTGCCGCTTTTCTCTGCCTGGACTGGATACAGGTGTTTCTCCGGGTGCCGGAAGAGGTATGGGGAATGATGCGGGAGTATCTGGCCGTCATATTCTGCGGAGTCGTCGCCACATTTTTATATAATTATTTCGCCTCATTTTTGCGGGCGGTGGGAAATTCTGTGGTTCCGCTCATTTTTTTGGCGGCGTCTGCCATACTAAATATCGTTCTGGACCTGTGGTTTGTGCTGGGGCTAGAGCGAGGAGCGGCGGGGGCGGCGGAGGCCACGGTCATTGCCCAATATGTTTCAGGTTTTGGAATTGCCGGTTATACATTGGTAAAACACCCCCAGCTGCGGCCCGCAGGCGGGCGTTTTCGGGTTAAATTTTCCCGGGTTTGTGAGATCACCGGATTTTCCATCCTCACTTGTGTCCAGCAGTCGGTGATGAATCTGGGTATCCTCATGGTTCAAGGGTTGGTGAACAGTTTCGGCCCCACAGTAATGGCGGCTTTTGCGGCAGCTGTAAAAATTGACGCCTTTGCCTATATGCCGGTTCAGGATTTTGGAAACGCTTTTTCCACTTTTATCGCGCAAAACTATGGGGCAAAAGAGGAGCAGCGCATCCGCTCGGGGTTAAAAGGAGCGGTGCTTGCGTCCATGGGGTTCTGCTTTGTGGTGTCCGCTCTGGTGTATGTCTTTGCTGGACCGTTGATGGAGCTGTTCGTGGAGGCCGGAGAGGCGGAGACTATTTTTGAGGGGGTGCGATATCTTCGCATTGAAGGAACGTTCTACTGCGGCATCGGGTGCCTGTTTCTGCTGTACGGCTTGTACCGGGCTCTGGGGCGGCCTGGCATGTCGGTGGTGCTGACCGTGGTTTCTTTAGGCACGCGAGTGGCGCTGGCCCACGTGCTCTCTGGCCTCCCCAGTCTTGGGGTGACGGGGATCTGGTGGTCGGTGCCCATTGGATGGTTTTTGGCGGACCTGGTGGGTTTGATTTATTACTTAGTACGGCAAAAGCGGCTATTTACGTGGGACAATCTGTGATATAGCACACTTGAAAAACGAAATTTTCCGTTTTCTTCAGCGGGCCGGAGTCCGCTGGAGGTACAAAACACACAAATTCCGTCTATGGACTCCGAAGCACGGCTGTAGATACGGTTTCCTGCGGCATTCGCCGCAGACTTCAAAAAACATTTTGATCCTTTTGAAATGCTTTGACTATAAGGAACAGGGCGTGGGGTTTTCCCGCGCCCTGTTTTGCCCGCTGACTACTTGGTCATTCTGGCGATGTCGTCTTGACGGCCCGCCACCATAATGTGGGTGTCCGCCGCAAAAATGAAACTGGTGTCGATGGGAAGGATAGCTCCGTTTTCTTTTCGGCCAATAACGTTCACATTCCACTTTTTGCGGATGTCCAGGTCGATGATGGTCTGACCTGCCCAGTGGTCGGGTACATCCAGCTCAAGAATGGCGTAGCCAGGGGCCAGTTCAATGTACTCAAGCGCCCCATTGACGCTGAAGCGCATGGCGGTGCGCTGGGCCATGTCCCGCTCGGGAAAGACCACCTCATCCGCTCCGATTTTCAGCAGCAGGCGGGCATGGAGATCTCGGTCCGCTTTGGCTATGACCATGGGAGCCCCCAGTTCTTTGAGCAGGGAGGTGACCTCCAAGGAGGATTGAAAGTTTTCGCTGATGCATACAAAACAGAAGTCGAAACTGGATGGGTCCAGTGCGCGGAGCACTTCCTCATCCATGCAGTTGCCGATTTTTGCTTGGGTCACGTGAGGAGCGATGTGGTTGACGGAGTCCTCGTCGTTGTCGATAACCAGAACTTCGTTGCCCAAGTCCATGAGGCGAAGGGCCAGATTGGTGCCAAACCGGCCCAGGCCAATAACCAGAAATGTCGCTGCCATATTGATGCACACCTTTCCAAATTACTGAGTCTCCAGCTCTTTGAGCCGAGAGGAAGGGGATGTTCGCTATCCAACAGTGATGTGTTCCACAGGGTCTTTGACCCGAGGAGCCGTGCGTTCCGCCAGAGCCATCATCATGGATAGGCTTCCAATGCGCCCGCAGTACATCATAACGATGAGCAGCCCCCGGCTGAAAGGAAGAAGGTCCCGGGTGATGCCGGTGGACAGTCCAACCGTGCTCATGGCGGAAAACACCTCGAACAGTGCGTCCTGCAAAGGGAAGGGCTGGACAGCCAGCAACAGAAAGCCCCCTGTCATGGCCAGGGTCATATACAGAGTGACACCTGCGGCCGCCCGGTGAATGTGTTCCTCGTCCAGACGGCGGTTAAAAGCCCCCACCTCCCGGCGGCCTCGGATGTAACTGAATAGGGTGAGCAGGCACACGGTAACAGTGGTCACTTTTACGCCGCCTCCGGTGGAGCCGGGACCTGCGCCGATGAACATCAGCACGATGGTGAGCAGTCCGCCTCCGCTGGTGAGTTTTGCCAGGTCTACAGTGTTGAATCCCGCCGTCCGGGGGGATACTGCCTGGAAGAGAGACACCAGTATCTGCTGCCCAGGGCCCATCCCCGACAGCAGATTGTCCCGTTCCGCCCACCAGAACAGAGAGGTGCCGCCCAAAGTCAAGATGAGCGTGGCGGTGAGCATCAGCTTGGTGTGAAGGGAGTAGCGGCGGAAGCATAAACCTTTTTCCCGCACGTCGCGCCACACCAAAAAGCCCAGCCCGCCCAGCAGGATCAAAGCGCAGATTGTGAGGTTTACTAAGGGGTCGAACACATAGTAGGTGAGGGAGCTATAGGGTTCCCGAAAGCCCATGAGATCAAATCCCGCGTTACAGAAAGCGGATACGCTGTGGAAGACGGCGTACCAGAACCCCAGAAGGGGGCCCAGCTCAGGTACAAAGCGAAAAGCCAGCAGTATTGCCCCAATTCCTTCAATGGCGGCAGTGCCTCTCAGAATATAGCGCAGCAGGGTGAGCACATCGCTGAGCCGCTCAGCGCTGACGCTTTCCATCATTACCGAGCGCTGACGCAGGCCGATCTTTTTTCCCAGAAGAAGAGATGCCTGGAGCATCATAGTCATATAGCCCAGCCCGCCAACCTGAATGAGAACCAGCAGGATGACCTGCCCCAGTAAGCTGAACTGGTTCCAGGTGTCGGCCACTACCAGACCGGTGACACAGGTGGCGGAAGTGGCGGTAAACAGGCTGTCTAAAAAGGACAAGCCCTGTCCGCCCCGGTTGGCGAAAGGAAGCATGAGCAGCAATGCGCCCGCCAGAATGATACTCAAAAAGCCCAGGGCAATTGTCCGGTTGGGAGACAGCTTGAATGTTTTCTTCTTCACGGCCTCGGCCCCTCTCCTATAGTCTTTCTTATTATAAATAGGTTTGCCTGCATTTGCAAGAGAGAATCCAAAGCGGCGGGACGAAATCCGTCGTTTTCCCACTTGACAGGTGGGAATTCTCTGATAAAATAATGAGAATACGAACAAATTCGCCGGATGGCAGAGAACTGAAGGGAGAACATTGTGGAAGAAACCAGGCAGAACAAGCGGGAACAGGAGTTGGCTCAGGCGCCTATTCCGGGATTGATTTTTAAAATGGCAGTGCCCACCATTGTGGCGTTCCTTATTAATTCGATTTATAGCCTGACAGACACATATTTTGTTCACTTTTTGGGGACCAACGCCACAGCGGCGGTGAGCGTAAATGCCTCGCTGGACCAGCTCATTATGATGGCGGGGTCGATGCTGGCAGTAGGGGCGGCCAGCTATACCTCCCGGCTGTTGGGCGCCCGGGACAGGGAAAAGGCCGGCCAGGTGTTGTCCACATCTTTTTTTGGGGCATTCGCTTTTGGGTTGGCGGTGGGAGTGCTTGGCCTTGTCTTTACCCGTCCTCTGGTATATTTATTGGGGGCCACGCCCACTTGTGAAACATACGCCATACAATATGCCAATTATGTTTTGCTGGTAGCCCCGCTCATGGCCTGTAATTTTGTAATGAACCAGTGCCTCCGGGCGGAGGGCAGTGCTTTATTTTCGATGTTCGGCATGGGATTTGGCGGTATTTTAAACTGTGTGCTGGACCCTATCTTCATTTTCGCTTTGAACAAAGGGGTAGCGGGGGCATCCATGGCCACGGCAATTTCCAAAGTGGTTAGCTTTTTTATACTCATTTTCCCCTATGTAAGCCGCCGGAGCCTGCTTCGGCTGAGCGTGCGCAATGTGCGCATCGTAAAGGATATTTTGTACCAAGTGGTGAGTGTGGGTTCGTCTTCCATGTTTCGTTCAGGTTTGGCGGTGGTGTCGGCCATTATTCTCAATAACATCGCTGGTGACATCTCAGATTCGGTGTTGGCGGGGGTGGGTGTTTCCACCAAAATCATGATGTTTCCCTTTGGCGTAATCCTGGGTTTTGGTACGGGATTCCAGCCGGTGGCGGGGTTCAATTGGGGGGCCAGGCAGTACGGCCGGGTGCGGGAAAGTTTCCGATTCGCCTCTAAAACCGCCATCGTTGTGGGCCTTGCCATGGGGTTGGGGCTGGCTGCCGGGGCGGATTGGGTGATCGCTCTGTTTGCGGAGACAGACCCTGACATGGAGGCGGTGGGAGCCTTGTGTATTCGGCTGCAATGCCTGGTTATGCCTATCCACAGCTGGGTGGCGGTAGTGAATATGTTCTGCGCGGGGCTGGGAGAGGCACGGGGAGCATTGGTATTGTCTACCTCACGGCAGGGGACCTGTTTTATCCCAATCGTGTATCCCTTAGCTCACTTTTTTGGTACGGTGGGCGTAGCGGCGGTGCAAGCGGTGGCGGATGCGCTGTCTTTGGCGCTGGCCATCCCCATCATGAGGGGAATAATGTCCAAGGTTCGGCGGGCGGAAGCCGAGGACGCCGCCTAAGCCTCTCAACCATATTAAAGAGAAGCTGTTTTGTGCGGCAGTTGATAAGATATTGGTGGGATTGTCCGCAAATTGAGTGCGTTTAGCCGTATGGTTGGAAAGTCTTATTTCATCCACATCAATTTTCCCTGTTGGAGTTTTGGAAAGCTTAAGGTCTCGCGCAGGCAGGCCCTGTGGGGAACCTTAATTTATCTAAAAAGCGGCGGAATTTATTTCCGCCGCTTTTAGATATTTTACTGTGCAAAAAATAGTAGGGGAGGGTATAAGACTGCCAGATTCAAAACAATCCGCTGATGACCCCGTTTTCATCCACATCGATTTTCTCCGCCGCGGGGACCTTGGGCAGTCCCGGCATGGTCATAATGTCGCCGGTCTGGACCACCACAAAGCCCGCCCCGGCGGAGGCCCTCACCTTGGACACCGCGACGGTGAAGCCCTCCGGGCGGCCCAGCTTAGCCGGGTCGTCGGACAGGGAGTACTGGGTCTTGGCCATGCACACCGGCAGGCCGCCCAGCCCCATGGTCTCCAGCCGGTCCAGCTCCTTGGCGGCAGCGCCGGAATAGCTGACCCCCACCCCGCCGTAGACGCGCTTGACGATGGTTTCGATCTTCTCCCGTAGGGGCCGGTCCAGCTCATAGGCGAAGTGGAAGTCGTGGGGCTGCCCGCACAGGCGCAGGACCTCCTCTGCCAGCTCAATGCCGCCCTGGCCTCCCCTGCCCCACACCTCGGACAGAGCCACGTTGACGCCCAGCTCGCTGCACCTGTCCCGGATGAGGGCCAGCTCCCGGTCGGTGTCGTTGACAAAGCGGTTGATGGCCACCACGCAGGGCAGGCCGTAGACCTGGGTGATGTTCTCCACGTGCTTGAGCAGGTTGGGCAGGCCCCTCTCCAGGGCCTCCAGGTTCTCCGACCCCAGGTCGGCCTTGGCCGCGCCGCCGTTGTACTTCAGCGCCTTCACCGTGGCCACAATGACCACCGCGCTGGGGTCCATCCCCGCCGCCCGGCACTTGATGTCCAGGAACTTCTCCGCCCCCAGGTCCGCGCCGAAGCCCGCCTCGGTGACCACGTAGTCCGCCAGCTTCAGGGCGGTGTCGGTGGCGGACACGGAGTTGCAGCCGTGGGCGATGTTGGCGAAGGGCCCGCCGTGGACCAGGGCGGGGGTGTTCTCCAGGGTCTGGACCAGGTTGGGCTTGATGGCGTCCTTCAGCAGGGCGGCCATGGCCCCCTGGGCCTTCAGGTGGTTGGCGGTGACGGGCCTGTCGTCATAGGTGTAGCCCACGATGATCCGGGCCAGCCGCGCCTTCAGGTCCTTCAGGTCGGAGGCCAGGCACAGCACCGCCATGATCTCGCTGGCCACGGTGATGTCGAAGCCGTCCTCCCGAGGTACCCCCTGCATCCGGCCCCCCAGGCCGTCCACGATGTTCCGCAGCTGCCGGTCGTTCATGTCCACGCACCGCCGCCAGGTGATCTTCTTCACGTCGATGCCCAGGGCGTTGCCCTGTTGGATGTGGTTGTCCAGCATGGCGGCCAGCAGGTTGTTGGCCGCGCCGATGGCGTGGAAGTCCCCGGTGAAGTGGAG
>ERZ808028.567-NODE-567-length-29763-cov-5.200667_pt1 | contig 29763 bp, 25 predicted proteins | sample MGYA00380184_ERZ808028 | MGnify/ENA primary metagenome ERZ808028 (study PRJEB31490, sample SAMN06133397) | mouse gut metagenome | isolation source: J8_1 | host: mice | place: China: Chengdu | collected 2015-05 ...
CGCGCAGAGAGGCGAAAAAGCGCGGCTTCCAGATTTTGGGCATCGTCAATGTGGTGGGCAGTTCCATCGCGAGGGAGGCGGACAATGTACTCTATACCTGGGCGGGGCCGGAGATCGCTGTGGCGACGACAAAGGCTTACAGCGCGCAGCTTGTAGCGCTCTATCTGCTGGCCATGAAATTTGCGAAGGTGAAGGGAACCATCGGGGAGAAAGAGTTTTCGCACCTGCTCGGATGCATGGAGAGGCTTCCCCATCAGATAGAACGCCTGCTCAACACAAAGGAACAGATCCAGAAGTTCGCAAACCGTTATCTGGCGGCAAAGGATATATTCTTTATCGGCAGAGGCATCGATTACGCGATATCGCTGGAGGGTTCCCTGAAGCTGAAGGAGATTTCCTATATTCATTCGGAGGCCTATGCGGCGGGAGAGCTGAAACATGGTACGATCTCCCTGATCGAGGAGGGGACGCTTGTGACGGCGGTGTCCACCCAGCCGGAACTGTACCAGAAGATGATCAGCAATATCGTGGAAGTAAAGGCGAGGGGCGCCTTTGTGATGGCGGTCACCGGGGAGGATAACCGGGAGATCGAAAAGGCGGCGGATTATGTGATCTATATTCCGGAGACGGCGCCGGTGTTTGCGAATTCCCTGGCGATCATACCGCTTCAGCTGTTTGGATACTATATTGCTGTGGGACGCGGATGCGATGTGGATAAGCCGAGAAACCTTGCAAAATCCGTGACGGTGGAGTGAGAAGGCGGCAAACTGCACGGAGCAAACGCGGGTAGAGCGGCAAATGCGCAGTCTTGATTCGAAATAAAGGTTTTTATGGTAAATGATATTGGGAAATGGTAACGGGATATAAAAAGTAAGGCAGGGGTAAAAAGAAAATATATAGCAGGCTGAGGGAAAAAATGAGTGAGAAGGAACAGAAAAAGAAAGAAAAAGAGTTGAAGAATGTGCCGGATGAGATGGAGTATTCTGATGTAAAGGAAGCGCCTGCAGGGCTGGAGAATGCGGCAGAGCGGACACCAGAGACGCAGGGATACGTTCAGCAGGGACCGGACGGAGTACAGAATATGCCGGGACAGCCGGGGGTCGGACAGAATACAGGGGACAGCGTGCAGCCCGGCGGACAAAATATGACGAACCAGATGCCCGGACAGCAGCCGGGGCAGGGTTACTACGGCTATCAGAATCCCTATCAGAACAACTGGCAGAACCAAAAGTACTATGGGAACGATTACAGCAAGAGAGGTGCAGGCAGTTATAATTACTATCCGAACCAGAATTACGGAAATTATGGCCCGGGAAACGGCGCGCAGGGAAACCCTTACGGCTATCAGCCGGGGAATTACGGCGCGCAGGGCGGTTATCAGCCGGGAAATTACGGACCGCAGGGAAATGCGGGCGGAGACGGCGGCGGAAAGAAACGGTCAGGCACGGGGAAGAAGATTCTGATCGCAGTCGGTATCTGTGCCCTGCTCAGTCTTTGCGTGGGCGGTATTTATCTTGCGGTAAACCTCTACGGCGGAACCTCTGAGGCCGAGACGCAGCAGGTTTCGGCCCAGCCGGAGGAGCCGCAGATCGCGCAGGTGGAACTGGATGAGAGCGGGGAGACGGAAGCCGGGGAAGAGACGGCGGCTCCGGCAAAAGGGAATCTGACGGATGTGTCGGATCTGGTGGAGAAGATCATGCCCACTGTAGTGAGCGTCAATGCCGTCTACACGTACAGCAGTTACTACTGGGATGACGAGAAATATGACGGCGGCGGCTCCGGTTTTATCATCGGAGAGAATGAGACGGAACTGCTGATCGCCACGAATTCCCATGTGATAGCGGACTCGGAGGATCTCACGGTATCTTTTGTGGATGAGACGACAGCGGACGCTATGGTAAAAGGGTATGATAACGACCTTGACGTGGCGGTGATCGCGGTGCGGCTTCAGGATATCTCCGAGGAAACGAAAAAGGAGATCGCCGTGGCAAAACTGGGGGATTCCACCACACTGAAAGCGGGACAGGCGGTGATCTCCATCGGGAATGCGCTGCTGCTCGGACAGTCTGTGACGACTGGCATTATCAGCGCGACAAATATGCCGGTGGGCGGCGGCTACGACGAGATGGGGAACCAGTACGGATCTGACGACCGTGTCATGATCCAGACGACTGCGATCATGAATCCGGGCTGTTCCGGCGGTGTGCTGATCAACGCTTCCGGCGAGGTCGTGGGTATCAATACGATGACCATCAGCGCGATCGATGTGGAGGGTATGTGCTACGCTATTCCGATCTCCGATGCGATCCCTGTGCTGGATAATCTGAAAAAGAGAGAGATCCGGGAGAGATTGCGGGAGGGAGACAGCGGTTTTCTGGGGATCAGCTGTTCCAATGTGGAGCGCAGGGATGCGGAGGAATACGGCATACCGGACGGTGTATATGTCAGGGATGTGAATGAGGATGGCCCTGCGGATGAGGCGGGGATACGGAAGGGCGATGTTATCGTATCGCTGAATGAGGTTCCCGTAAAGACGATGGAGGAGCTTTCGGAGATGCTGCGGTATTATCCCGTGGGAGAGATCGTGGAAGTGGAGATCATGCGCTATGAGCAGGGAGAGTACCAGTCCCAGGTGATCAGCGTGAAGCTGGGAAGAAAATGAAAATGCAGAACTGGAATAAAGAATAGACGAGCTGCTAAGCGAGTCCATTCGCTACGGTGCAATTTGCGGAGCAAATCGCGGCGGTTCCCGTATAAATGAGAGGATAAATAAATAGCAGAGGTAAAAACAGGAGAAAGTATGTCAGAATACGATAACAATAAAAACGGAAATGGTGACGGTCAGGGCGGCTACGAAGATGTGTGCTTTATCTGCCACAGGCCGGAGAGCAAGGCGGGCAGGATGTTCAAACTGCCCAATAATATCTGTGTCTGTGACGACTGCATGCACAAGACAATGGATTCCATGAGCCAGTTTAATTTTCAGGGAATGATGCCGCCGTTTTATGATCTGAACGGCATGATGGGCAATACAGGCGGGACAAAACCTCCGGTGCAGGATGAGGAGAAGCCGGAGAAGACAGAGATCGCGGAAAAGGAAGAAAAGCCGGAGGAGCCGGAAAAAAAGGGAAAAGACAAGGATGCCGGAATGCCTTCCCGTGGTTTTCCGAATATCAGCTTTATCAATCTTGCCGATCTGCAGAATATGGGCGGAATCCCCCAGAGACAGAAGATCAAGAAGAAAAAAGAGGGGGAGCCTTCAAAACCGTTGATCGATATCAAGGATATCCCCGCGCCCCACAGGATCAAGGCACAGCTCGATGAGTATGTGGTGGGACAGGAGCATGCAAAAAAAGTCATATCTGTGGCAGTCTACAATCACTATAAGCGGGTTGCAACGGGGACGATGGACGATATCGAGATCGAGAAGTCCAATATGCTGATGATCGGCCCCACCGGATGCGGAAAAACCTATCTGGTGAAGACGCTGGCGAGGCTTCTGAACGTGCCCCTTGCCATTGCGGACGCCACATCCCTGACGGAGGCGGGGTATATCGGGGATGATATCGAGAGCGTGCTCACGAAGCTTCTCGCGGCGGCGGACAACGATGTGGAGAAGGCGGAGAGCGGCATTGTCTTTATCGATGAGATCGACAAGATCGCCAAGAAAAAAAATACCAACTCCAGGGATGTCAGCGGAGAATCCGTGCAGCAGGGGCTGCTTAAGCTTCTGGAAGGCGCGGAGGTGGAAGTGCCTGTGGGGGCAAACAGCAAAAATGCCATGGTGCCCCTCGCCACGGTAAATACGAAGAATATCCTCTTTATCTGCGGCGGCGCGTTCCCGGGGCTGGAGGAGATCATCAAACAGCGCCTTGCCAAGCAGACTGGCATCGGTTATCAGGCGGAATTGAAGGACAAGTTCGATAAAGATAAAAATATCCACAGCAAGGTGACTGTGGAGGATGTGCGCAAGTACGGCATGATCCCGGAGTTTATCGGCCGCCTGCCGATCCTGTTCACGCTGGACGGGCTGAATAAGGCCGCCCTTGTGAAGATTTTGAAAGAGCCGAAGAATGCGATCCTGAAACAGTACCAGAAACTACTGGAACTGGATGAGGTGAAGCTGGAGTTTGACGAGGGCTCTCTGGAAGCCATTGCGGAAAAGGCGCTGAAAAAAGAGACCGGCGCGAGGGCGCTGCGGGCCCTGATCGAGGAATTTATGCTGGATATCATGTATGAGATCCCGAAAGATGACAATATCGGCAGGGTGACGATCACGAGGGAGTATATCGAGGGTACGGGAGGACCGGTGATCGATATCAGGAGCAACTCGATGCAGCGGATCGAGGAATTGAATGAAGTGAAGGGATGACGGGAAAAGATTTGTCTGCTGTAAGATCAAATGAAAAAAGCCGGGGCGAAAAACGCCCCGGCTTACAGTGACATTTCTGTTATTCTTTTATTTTATCGATATCAGTCAGATTAATGCCAAAAGAGTTTAGAATAACTTTTAATTCAGTGTAACGATCTTTCATGAGTCTGTAACCTTCGGAGTCTTTTTCGGTGGCAAGCATGTATGTTTGTAATCTGGAAAACTCTTCGATATCTTTTTGAATCATTTCTTTTTCAGTCATGCAATCACCTGCTTTCTATATTGTGATTATAAATTGCACTGTTACAATGTAAATATATCACAGGCGGGGGGCAAAGTCTATTCAATTATCAACACATCATGAAACGAAAGTACAGCAGAGGGGAAAGCTGTGGAACGTACAAAAAACGGGATATGCAACCGCCGGGTGCGGAATTTCCAGCCTCATTTGGTAGTCCGCAACCGGAAAAACCGCTAGGATAGAACCATTCCGACAGGGAAATATGAGAGAAAGAGGAAGGAGAATAAAATGATATTGGCGGAAAAGATCATAGCATTGCGGAAAAGGATGAACTGGTCGCAGGAGGAACTGGCGGAGAAGCTGGATATCTCCAGACAGTCTGTCTCGAAATGGGAAGTGGGGGCGACGATCCCGGATCTGGATAAGATATTGAAGATGAGCGAGATCTTCGGTGTCAGCACGGACTACCTCTTAAAGGATGAGATAGAGGAGACAGGGCTCTCCGGAGGGAAGGATGTGCCGGAGGGACGGGTCGTATCGGTGGAGGAAGCAAATGAATTTATGAAACTTTCACAGGAGATTTCGGGTAAGATTGCGCTGGCGGTTTCCCTGTTTATCCTGAGCCCTGTGATTCTTCTGCAGTTGGCGGCGTTTACGGAAGGTGAGGGAGCATGGATCCTGGAGGACTGGGCGGGAGGCGTCGGGGTGACAGGCATATTGTTGTTCGTGGCGGCGGGTGTGGCAGTCTGTGTTTACAACGGCATGAAACTGGAGAAATTCAAATATCTGGAGAGTGAGCAGTTTTCCCTGCAGTATGGCGTGGAGGGCATTGTGGAAAAAAGAAAAGAGGACTTTGCCGAGAGGTTTCGGCGCTCGGTGATAACGGGCATCGTGCTCTGTATTGTCGGCGCGATCCCGCTGATGCTGGCGGCGGCATACTCCACGGGCGATGCGGTGATGGTAAGCTGCGTGAATATCATCCTGCTGTTTGTCGCGGTCGGTGTGCATTTTATCGTCAGGGCAGGGGTTGTGCAGGAGAGCTTTAATAAGCTTTTGCAGTGCGAGGACTACACGGCGGAAAACAAGGAGATCAATAAAAAGCTGTCCTATTTCCCGGGGAGTTACTGGCTTGTGGTGACGGCGCTCTTTCTGGTCTTCGGCTTCTATACGGATGACTGGCGGAGGGCAGCAGTGCTTATATGGCCTGCGGCAGGCGTGCTGTTCGCGGCGGTTTACGGGATCCTGCGGGCGGTGGTGAGGAGGAAGTAGACGATCCGCCCGCAGTTACGGAGGAAGCAGGAGGTCCGTTCTGCAGTTGCAAAAGAGATAGCAGCAGTGAGGCCGAAGCCGGAATTGCTGCAGGAGATATAAAAACACATAAGGCTGTGATTGACAGTGGACATCGGAAAATGGTAAACTTTCCCTACAGGAAAAGATTTTAATGATTGGAAACGGGGATATGACGTCTAAAGAATTTGCCAAGCTGATCGGAGTGTCACAGCCCACTGTGTCGCGTGCGCTCAATAACAGTGATCTGGTTGCTTCAGATACAAAAGAATATATTCTGCGAATGGCGAAGGAGTACAAATTTGAACTGAATTCCCAGGCGCAGAGCCTGAAAACCAGCAGGACGGGAACCATAGGGATTTTGTTTCCGAAACATTTTATCAGCATGAATGACAACCTGATGCTGGCTCATCTGTATGACTGTATACAGCAGGAGATGAGTTCTTATGATTACGACATCATGGTCATCTATTATGACAGGAATTCCGAGGACTTTTCTACTTTTGAGAGGATCATCCGAAAGAGGAAGGTGGATGGATTTCTGGTTCTGCGGATGGAGTTGCTGGACCGTGAAATGGAGCTGATCAAACAGTACCAGGTGCCCTGTGTGTTTATGATGAATGCCAACGCGAATATCAGGGAAAATCTCAGCTATTTTTTCGCGGACAGTTTTTACGGGGGATATCTGGCAGGAAAATATTTCGGGGCATTTCGCGATTATCACAAAATGTATATAACTGTTTCCGAGGAACGGGATGATGCCAGCCGGCGTTTTAACGGATACTGTAAAGGGCTGGAGGAGATGGGATACCATTTCCGGGAGGAGGATGCCCTGAAATGTACGATCAGTATACAGTCGGCCTACGCGTGTATCAGCCCCTGGATGGAGGTGCTGAAAAAAAGAAAGACGGCGATCTATACTTACAGCGATCTTCTGGCGATAGGCGTGGTTCAGGCCCTGCAGCAGCATCAGATAGCGATCCCGGAACAGGTGCAGGTGCTGGGAATGGATGATGTGCCGTTAGCCTCCATGCTTCACCCCGCGATCAGCACGGTCCACGTGGCTGTCGAGGAAATTGTGCCGAAGGCCTGTCATCTGCTGCTGGAACTGATCGGGAAAAAGGCAGTGATGAAGCAGGAATGGATCCGGCCGAGGCTGATCATCAGGGAGACGACCTGCCCGCTGCCGGAGGAAGCCTGATGAATATATTGTTTCGGGTTTCCGGGAAGTAAACGGGAGGATCGGTGGGAAACAAAATAAAATATGGAGTATAAATATGTTCCGGGTGCAGGGAAGCCTGTACCCGGGATTTTTTAGTACGCAGGGGTGCGGGGAAAAAGGATGCGGCATAAGCCGTCCGCGCCCGGCAGACGGATTTGCAGATTTTTGGGATGTGGAAAGGATGAATAAAAAGTAAAGGGATTGGGAAGAACAGAATTGTACAAAATATCCTAAAACAGGATGATGAATACGTATAAAATAAACAGAAATACGAATATGGAGAAAAAAATAAAGAATAAATATTGACAATATGATCTATTAATGGTATAAATGAACTACAAAATGAATACGTATTCAAAAAACAGGGAGGAAAGGAAGTATCATGAATGAGAAGTGTATTGTTTCTATCTGATTCGGTAAACAGGCGCATGATGCGGCTGTACTGTGAAAGCGGTCTGCATCTGCCGAATCTGGAACGTCTGGCGCGAAGAAGCGTGGTCTTTGATAATCACTGGACAGGTTCAGCGCCCTGTATGCCTGCCCGCCGGGATATCATGACGGGACGCCTGAATTTTCTGGAAAGAGGATGGGGACCGATCGAGCCTTTCGACGATACATTGCCGATGCTGCTCCGCGACAGGGGCGTAGACTGCCAGATCATTACGGATCACTATCACTATTTCGAGGTGGGTGGGGAAAATTACTGCCAGATGTTTAATAAGTGGGAATTTGTGCGCGGGCAGGAGTGGGATCCGTGCATATTTCCCACAGGTGAACGCGAACTGGAACATATCGGGAAAATGCACCCGCAGTATGCCCGCAACCGCGAACTGTTTTACCGGAATGAGGAAAATTATCCCAGTGTGATAACGATCGAGAAGGCGGCGCAGTGGCTGGAGGAGAATGAGGGTCGTGAAGATTTCATGCTTTGGGTGGAACCCTTTGATCCCCATGAGCCGTTTGAGGTGCCGGATCGGTATATGGAGATGGTGGGGGACGACTATACCGGCCCGCTTTATCTGTGGCCGGAGTATGATAAGACCGACGGGGATGAGGAAAAGCTGAAGCATATACGCAGAAGGTATGCTGCGCTGCTTCTTATGACGGATGCCCATCTGGGAAAAATACTCGATGTGATGGACCGGCATGATATGTGGAGGGACACGGCATTTTTCTATACAACGGATCATGGCTATATGCTGGGAGAACACGAATTTCTGGCTAAAAACTATATGCCGGCCTATAATGAAGTGTTTCACATTCCGCTGATCGTCCATCTGCCGGGGGATGCGCATGCGGGCAGGCGCATCGGGGCGCTGACGCAGAACACGGATCTGCTGCCGACCATAATGGAATTATTCGGCTTTGAACGTCCTGCCGGGGCGCATCCCATTCATGGAAGGTCCCTGCTGCCGCTGATCGAGGGAGGGAAAGATCAAAGAGAGTATATTCTTTACGGATATTTCGGAAAGGAGATCAATATCACGGATGGCCGCTATACATATTTCAGGGCCCCGCGCAATGATAACAAGCCTTTGTACATGTATACAGCTATGCCGATCGACAATAAAGTCTATTTTAACCGTAAAAGGGTGAAGGATATCGGGAAAATAGAGACCGGACGTTTTCTGATATGGACAGACTATCCCATGTACCGTATTCCCGCCGAACTGATCAATAATGCCCCGGGCTATGCCCTCTGTTATAATCATATGCGCCCGTGGGAGAAGGAGGACTATCTTTTTGATCTGGAGTGCGATTACGCGCAGGAGCATAATCTGATAGATGAGAAACCGGAGATCGCAGACCGTATGGCAAGGGCCATGGCGGGAGAGCTGGTCCGTCTCGAGGCTCCCTCAGATCATTTGAAACGTATGGAACTGATAAAACTATAAATATAAAAACATGCTCTTTGAAAGGAGACTATTATGAGGAAACAAAAACTGTTGGCTATCGTATTGTGCGCGGCACTGGTATCGGGAATTCTGAGCGGGTGCGGGAATCAGGAGGCGGAACCTGCAAATGATCAGGCGGCTGCGGAGGCGGCCGAAAGCGCTGAGGAGAAAGCTCCGGAAGACGCGATTCCGGAAGACACGGCTCCGGAAGAGGAAGCCGGGACAGAGGAAGTGCAGATGCCGGAAGGCTTTGATAAAACAAATGTGGACTGGATCGTTCCGGCAGCGGCCGGAAGTGCCATAGATCTGGTGAGCCGTGCGCTCGTGGATGCGCTGGGCAAGGATCTGGGAGCGAACATTGTTGTCGAGAATATTGCCGGGGCATCCCAGACGATCGGGGCCAGCGAATTTGCCATCCGCGAGGCGGACGGACATAATCTTTTGACGATCGCCAATGCCTGCTACTTTACACAGCCTCTGGCCAACGAACTGACCTATGATATCGCAGACTGGCGCCCGATCTGTAATCTGGCTCCGCCTTCCTCCTGCGTGGTAGTGGTAAAGAGCGGTTCGGAGCTGGGAGATAAGGAGAAGTGGTTTGAGAAGCTTCAGAGCGGAGAGTTCACATATGGATTTGCCAACAGTATCTCCATGGCGCATCTGGCGGCGCTTCAGATGCTGGAATCGCTGGAGGCGGAGGCCGGAACGCCTATTGTCTACGATGGTTCTCCGGAACTGACGGCGGCTGTGCTCAGCGGAGAGATCGATTTTGCAGTTATGGAGGACAGTGTGGCGGTCAGCTATGTGGAAAACGGGGAGATGGTTCCGGTGATCGCCTGCACCAACGAGGTACATTACCTGTTTCCGGATACGGCTTATCTGGGAGAATATATAGAGAATTTTGTGCCGATCAACGGGATCAAGTGTCTGGCGGTGAGGAAGGACACGCCGGAGGAGGAAGTCAGCTGGCTGAAAGACCGGATGAACGCGGCGCTGGCGAGTGAGAGCTATCAGTCCTATCTGGAGAGCAACGGTTATTCCAGAATGGAGATCATGGACGAGGAGGAACTGGCAGCCTGGCTTGAGGAGATGCTGGCCATCCATGAGGAAGTGATGCGCGGGGCAGGGCTGATCGATTAAGGAGTAATATATGGAACGGAAAAAATTGAAGGAAGACATTATCATTTTTACACTTTTACTGGTTCTTTGCTGCGTGCTGTATTTTTGGATCACGCCGGCCAATGTGGAAGTCAATACGAACCTTGTGGATGATTCGGCTTTTACAGCGCGTACTTTTCCGAACCTTTTGACCGGGGCTATGGCGATCGCCACGGCTCTCGGTCTGATCACCTCGATCCGGAAATTGATCGCCCTGCCGCGATCAGAGGAGGAGAAAACCCATAAGAGCAGGCATGACTGGGTGATCCTGGCGGTTCCCTACCTGACGTTTCTGATCATACTGGTTTACGCGGTACTGTTTGAGAAACTGGGATATATATGGGGGACGCTGATCGTTCCGCCGATCCTGATGTTTCTGTTCGGATGCAGGAAGTGGTACATGTATGCGGGCGTATACGGGTTTGCGGCGCTCATGTATCTGCTGTTTAAATTTGTACTGTATGTTCCGCTGCGGTAGGAAGGGGGAGAGGTGCAATGCTTGGAGAGATATTATCAGGTATTTTTAACCTGAACAGTTTTTTGATGATGAATATCGGGATAGCGGTGGGTGTCATCATCGGCGCGATGCCGGGACTGAATGTTATTTTTGCGGTGGCAGTCCTGATGCCGCTGACATTTGACATGCCCAGTATTTCAGGCGTACTGCTTCTTTTGGGGGCATACTGCGGCGCCATGTACGGCGGTTCGATCACGGCGATCCTGTTAAATACGCCGGGAACGCCGGCATCTGTGGCTACCAGTTTCGACGGCTATCCGATGGCGCAGAAAGGGCATGCGGGCGACGCGCTGAAAATGGCGTTGTGGGGTTCCGGGTTCGGCGGGATATTCAGCGCCGTGGTGCTCTTGGTCCTCGCGCCCACGGTGGCGAAGCTGATCCTGCATGTGGGAAGTCCGGAATATTTCAGTCTCTGTGTGTTCGGACTTTTTGCCGCTGTCGGGATCGCCGGGGAGGGCAATGCAATAAAAGGTGTTGTTATGGCGTTTTTGGGCCTTTTGCTCTCCACGGTGGGAATGGATACATTTCAGGGCACGGGGCGCTATGTGTTTGGGGAGGCGCGTCTGCTGGCAGGATTAAAAGCGGCGGTCATCATGCTCGGAACCTATGCGCTGAGTGAAGTACTGGTAAAGAGCCGGGAGATCTATGTGGGAATGTATAAAGACGAAGTGCCGAAGGTTACGTTTAAAAAGGCATCGGTGAAGGTGAAGGCAATCTTAAAACACTGGAAGATACTGATCAAATCATCTGTCATAGGCTGTGTTGTCGGCGCCGTACCGGGGACGGGCGGGGCCATCGCGGCGATGTTTGCCTATACCGAGACACGCAGGGTATCCAAAACGCCGGAAGCCTTCGGATCAGGCAGTGAGGAAGGGATCATTGCCAGTGAAACAGCCAACAATGCTGTGACGGGGGCAACGCTGATCCCTCTGTTTACGTTCGGGATTCCCGGGGATGCGGCGGTGGCGGTACTGCTGAGCGCGCTGACCATGCAGGGGATCACCGTCGGTACACAGCTGTTTACGGGCGGAAATCCGTGGATATATATCATTATGGGCGGCCTTATCCTGATCAATATTTTTATGCTGGTCCAGGGAAGCCTTTTTATCAAGGCATTTGCCAACGTGACCCGCATACCGCTCGGCATCATCCTGCCGGTAGTCACGATCCTGTGCCTGATAGGCACTTTTGCGATCTCCAATTCCATGTTTGACATTAAGATCATGCTGGCGTTCGGACTGCTGGGATTTTTGATGAAGCGTTTCAGATTTCCAATCCCGCCGTTGACGATCGGGCTGGTGCTGGGGAATCTGATGGAATCCAATCTGCGGCGTTCGCTCCTTTTGTCCGGCGGAAGTTTCAGCATTTTTGTGACAAGGCCGTTCAGCCTGATCATTCTGATCATTGCGTTTGCCTCCCTGTTTTATCCGTGGATCCGTTCCGCGGTAAAAAAACGGAAGGACGGCGGAAAATGAGTGGAAAGAAGGAAAAGAGAATGACAGAAAAACCCCTGAACATTGTGTGGTTCTGCACGGATCAGCAGAGGTGGGATACGATAGGCGCTCTTGGAAATCCGTATATACGGACGCCCAACATAGATAAGTTTGTATCGGAGGGCATGGCTTTTACCAGAGCCTATACGCAGGCACCGGTTTGCACGCCCAGCCGTTCCTGTTTCCTGACAGGAAGATACCCCAGAACCACAAAAGCGTTTTATAACGGGAATGATACTTATTCGAAGGATGAAAAACTGGTGACAAAGCTGCTGGCGGATGAAGGATATGTCTGTGGTCTTTCGGGAAAGCTTCACCTGACCTCGGCGCAGGGAAGAATGGAGAAGCGGACCGATGACGGATATACATATATGCAGTGGAGCGAGCATCCCAATGACGACTGGCTGAACGGGGAGAACGATTATCAGAACTGGCTGAAGGAAAAGGGGTTGAAATGGGCGGATATCTACGGCGGAAAATATACCAGCATGGCGACCTGGCCGCCCACGCCGAATCCCAATTTTACGGGAAAGACAGTCGGTGTGCCGGCGAAATACCATCAGACCACGTGGTGTGTGGAAAAGGCGATCGAGTTTATAGAGGCAAACAGGGGAAAGGGCTATCCCTGGCTGATCAGCCTGAACCCTTATGACCCGCATCCGCCGCTTGATCCGCCGCAGGAATACAAGGACAGGCTGAAGATAGAGGATATGCCGCTGCCGCTCTGGAAGGAGGGAGAGCTGGACAATAAACCGCCCCATCAGCGGAAGGATTTTTATCAGGGCGGCCAGGACGGTCAGGCAGAACCTTTCCCGGAATTGACAGAGGAAGAAAAGAGGGAGCATTTCCGCGATTACTATGCGGAGATCGAGCTGATCGATGATCAGTTCGGACGACTGATGGCTTATCTGGATGAGACAGGCGAGAGGGAGAACACCGTTGTCATCTATATGAGCGATCACGGGGAGATGAACGGGGATCATGGATTGTACTGGAAGGGGGCCTACTTTTACGAGGCGTTGACCCATATCCCGCTGATCATTTCCTGCCCCTCCAGAATATTGAAGGATGTAAGATCGAACGCGCTGGTGGAACTGGTGGATCTTGCGCCCACGCTGATGGAGCTGGCGGGACTTAAAGTGCCGTATTATATGCAGGGAAAGAGCCTTGTGCCGATCCTGACGGGAAAAGCGGATAAAGATCATCATAAGGATGCGGTGTATTCGGAATTTTATCACTGCCTGAAGGGAACCCATGAGGATATCTACGCCACCATGTATTTTGACGGAAGATACAAGATCGTCAACTATCATGGAAAGGACTACGGGGAACTGTATGATCTTGAAAAGGATCCGGATGAGTTTGAGAATCTGTGGGATGCGGACGAATACAAAGAACTCAGAAATGAGCTGACAAAAAAGAATTTTGACAATGCTATTTTAAAAAATATGGATTTCTCCATGCATCTGGTGAATGAATATTAAGGTGGCTATTATTGTCAATACACGGAAAAGATTTTAGTTCTGTCATGCGGATCGGAGGAAAAGTAAACATCCCATATGGCAGAGAGGTTAAACAGTATGCTTTATTTAGTTGTTTTCCTGGTATGTTTTCTGGCATCCATAGCGGGGGCAATCTGCGGCATCGGCGGAGGTGTCATTATCAAGCCCGTTCTGGATGCGTTGGGGGTGATGAGTGTAGCCGCGGTCAGTTTTCTTTCAGGCTGTACCGTGCTCTCTATGACAGCTTATTCCGTGGCAAAGAGCAGGGCGGGAGGAGAGTCGCGCATTGAGAGGAAAACGGGATTTCCGCTGGCCGTGGGTGCGGCGCTCGGCGGCGTTGCCGGGAAATGGCTGTTTTCCTTCGCATCCTCTATGAGCCCGGACAAAGACAGGGTCGGTGCCGTTCAGGCGGCATGTTTATTTGTGGTAACGCTGGGAACGCTGCTTTACACGATTTATAAAAGCCGGATCAGAACATATCATGTGACAGCGCCTGCAGTCTGCGTCCTGATAGGACTTGCTCTGGGGATCTTATCGTCTTTCCTCGGTATCGGAGGGGGACCGATCAATCTGGTGGTCCTGTTTTTCTTTTTTTCCATGCCGACTAAAAATGCCGCCGAGAACTCTTTGTATATTATCTTCTTTTCTCAGGTCACAAGCCTGTTCTCTTCGGTGGCGTCGGGAAGTATACCGGAATTTAAAATAGCGATGTTGATATGGATGACAGCAGGCGGTATCGGCGGGGGAATAGCCGGAAGGAAGATCAATAAGAAGATTTCGGACAAGGTGGTGGACAGATTGTTTATCGCACTGATGGTTGTCATTTTGTTTATTAATCTTTATAATATTTACAGGTTTACAATGTGAGGAGAAGAAAAATGCCGCCGATCAGTGTTTTGATGAAGCCCGCCTCGGGCATGTGCAATATGAAATGTGAGTACTGCTTTTACTGTGATGAGATGCAAAAGCGCGCTACGGAATCTTTCGGTTTCATGAGTGAGGAGACGCTGAAAAATGTGATAAGGAAGACGCTGCTTCGGGCGGAAGGGTCTGTCAGCTATGCTTACCAGGGCGGGGAACCGACATTGCGGGGGATCGACTTTTTCAAAAAGGCGGTGACGTTTCAGAGGCAGTACAACAAACATGGGATACAGGTGCACAATGCGCTGCAGACCAACGGTTATATGCTGGATGAAGAGTGGTGTCTGTTTCTGAAGGAGAACCGTTTCCTCGTGGGGCTATCCGTGGACGGAACAGAAAAATACCATAATGCCCTGCGCCGTACAAAGACGGGGGAGGATACTTTTGAGCGGGTATGCCGTTCCGCGGAGCTTATGGATAAGTATCAGGTGGAGTATAATATTTTGACGGTGGTGACGCCGCAGATCGCCGAAAATATCGGGGAGATCTACCGGGAATATGAAAGGCGTGGCTGGAGGTATCAGCAGTATATCGCCTGTCTGGACCCTCTGGGGGAGCCTTACGGAAAGATGGGATATTCCTTAAAACCGGAAGAATACGGGGATTTTCTGATCAGGTTGTTTGCGCTCTGGTTTGAAGATTATAAAAAGGGGCGGCAGCCTTACATCAGACAGTTTGATAATTATATCGGATTGCTCATGGGATATCCGGCGGAGGCCTGCGATCAGCGGGGGATTTGCGGGATACAGAATGTGGTGGAGGCGGACGGCAGCGTTTATCCCTGTGATTTTTATATGCTGGATGAGTACCGGCTCGGAAATTTCAATACGGACAGATTGGAACATATCGATGCCAAGAGGAAGGAAACAGGTTTTATCGAACGTTCCCGCCTGCTGGATGGAAAATGCAGGGAGTGCAGATACTACCGGCTCTGCAGGGGCGGCTGCCAGAGGCATCGGGAGTACAACGCCGGGACGGGGATGTATGAGAATTATTTCTGCAGGGCGTATAAGATGTTTTTTGATGAGTGGTATGAGAGGATCGAAGCGGAGTTTGGATGAAGACAGCGGGATGTTGGCTGGCGGGCATCCGATCTTTGAGGAAAATGATTTTTGAAGAGCCGATGGCACGCAGATTTAAAATGCGGTTATCGGCTCTGTTATTTTTGACGGTATACAAAATTGGATAACGGCTCCCTTGGTCAGAACGGCATATTGTCCGGATCGGGAGCACTGCGTTCTCCGGTTTCCAATGCCTTGATTGCAGCCATGTCTTCTTCATCTAACTGGAAGTTGAATATATCAAAATTTTCTTCCATTCTGGAAATGTTTACGGATTTCGGTATAACAATGATTCCCCTTTGATAATTCCAGCGCAGGGTAACCTGGGCGACGGATTTGTGATGCTTGTCTGCGATCTCTGCAAGCTTGGGAACCTGGAACATTTTTCCCTCCATAAAAGGAGAATGTGCGGTAACGGCAATATTATGCTCTTTACAATATTGTATGGTCTCCTCCTGCTGCAGATAAGGGTGGCATTCAATCTGATTGATAACGGGCACGACAGGTTCCCCTTTTATAAACTCTTCCATATGGTGGGGCTTGAAATTGCTGATGCCGATAGATTTTACCAATTTTTTCTCACAAAGCTGCTGCATGATCTGGTAACAATGTCTGGAGTTTGGTTTTGGCCAATGTATAAGATAGAGATCCAGATATTCCACATCCAGTTCCTGAATCGTTTTTTGACAGGCTTCTATTGTTTTTTGTCCATCCATATCAGTTACCCATACTTTGCTTGTGATAAAGATGTCCTCCCTGTCAATTCCGCTTTCCTTAATACCGCGTCCGACTTCTTCCTGGTTATCGTAGGCGGAAGCGCAGTCGATATGGCGATAGCCGCATGAAAGCGCGTCGGCGACTGCTTTGGCAGCAAGATTCCGAGGAATTTGGTATGTACCAAATCCGATAACCGGGATCTGGGAGCCATTGTTCAGTGTAATGGTTTCCTGATGGTAATCATTCATGATAAATCCTCCTTTTAAATATTTAAATAAAATTTAAAAAATGAATATATGAATTGATTATAAACAAAAAGAATAGAGTTGTAAATGATAAAATTACACAATAAAATGACGTGAAAATTGTGAAAAATTACGATTATAATTAAGTTGACAGCGAATAAAATTTAGAATATCATTTAAATTACCAAAATTAATTTTGAGTAAAACTAAATAAAATTTAAATTCAAAGGAGGAATGCAAAATGAAAAAGAAACTGTTGGCAGTGTTATTAGGAACGGCTATAGTGATAACGGCAGTCGCAGGCTGCGGCAATCAGAATACGGAAACGCCAGCGTCTCAGGAGGAGTCTGCGGAGGTACCCGAAGAAGCAGCAGTGGAAATGGCTGAGGAAGCGGAGCCTGCCGAAGAGGCAGAAAATGAAGGCGGTAAAGTGATCGGGTTCTGTCCACCGACTATGAATAATCCGTTCTTCTATTTTATTGAGCAGAATGTGAGGGAAGCGGTGGAAGCGAAAGGCGATACACTGATCACGATGGATCCCCAGCTTGATTCACAGAAGCAGATCGAACAGGTGGAAGATCTGCTTTTGCAGGATATTGATGCATTGCTTCTTTGTCCGTTTGATTCTACAGCGATTAAACCGGCACTTGTGGCTGCTGATGAGGCAGGTGTCCCTGTGATAGTGTTTGACACAAAGGTTGTAGATGATGAGTATGCCGCAACGACAGTCGCATCTGACAATATCAATGCGGGCCGTGTAGTTGGCGAAGATCTGGCGGGAAAGTTGGAAAAAGGCAGCAAGATAGCGGTAATTTATTCTCCGGCAGGTGAAACGGACAGATATCGCCTTCAGGGATTTGAAGAGGGAATTGAAGGAATGGATTATGAAATTGTTGCAAAACTTGACGGTAAAGGAGACACCGGCGTTTCCATGCCTTTGGCGGAGGATATTTTGCAGGCAAATGCGGATCTCGGTGCTTTCTTCTGCTGTAATGACCAGGCAGCGATCGGAGCGGTTCAGGCAATAGAATCTGCCGGAAGGACCGGAGAAGTTCTCGTCTATGGTGTGGACGGTTCTCCGGAAGGAAAAGCGGCAATTGCAGAAGGGACTATGACGGGAACCGGAGCACAGTCTCCTGCGAATATTGGCTTAAAAGCAGTCGATGCGGCGTACAGCATTCTGGCAGGAGAGAGTGTAGAGAAGGATACAGTAGTCGAAACATTCTTGATCAATGCTGATAATGTGGAAGAATATGGCACGGATGGCTGGCAGTAAATATGCTGTAGATCGGTGGGGCTTTAGCCCCGCTGATCTGTGACCGTATGGAGAGACCGGGGAAAGCGAGGAATCGATCGTTGGAAAACAGTATAGGTAAAAAGCCCGAAATTTTACTGAAAGCAGAACATATTGATAAAAGATTTCCCGGAGTACACGCTTTAAAAGATGTTTCGCTGGAGCTCTTGAGAGGTGAGGTACATGCGCTGCTCGGGGAAAACGGTGCAGGAAAATCAACATTGATCAATGTTTTGGGTGGTGTTTTTCCACCGAACAGCGGAGAGATATTTATAGAAGGGAAAAAAGCGGCAATCAGGAATATTTCGGATGCACAGAGGGAAGGAATTGCGGTGATACATCAGGAGCTTGTACTGGTTCCTTACATGACCATTGCGGAAAATATCTATATGGGCAGAGAGCCTAAAAATAATCTGGTTGTAGACAGGGGCAGAATGAACCGGGAAGCAGAAATCGTTATGAAAAGGGTAGGACTTCACAGGGATCCGTCAACACCGGTGAGGGAACTCAGCATTGCCCAACAGCAAATGGTAGAAATAGCCAAGGCGTTGTCACTGGATGCGCGTATTCTTGTAATGGATGAACCTACCTCTTCCCTGACGGAGAATGAAGTAAATATTTTGTTTTCGATCATCAGAAAGCTGAAAGCTGACGGTGTGGGGATCATATATGTATCGCACAGGATGTCGGAACTTTTTGAGATTACAGACAGAGTTACCGTGATGCGTGACGGTGCGTATATCGCTACGAAGAATACAAAGGAGACAGATACGGATGAACTGGTATATTTGATGGTAGGAAGAAAGGTAGAAAATTATTATACCAGAAATTTCCGGGAACCCGGAGAAATAACTTTAAAGGTAGAAAATTTATCTGTGAAGGGTTTATTGGAAAATATTTCCTTTGAGGCGAGAGCGGGGGAAGTGCTCGGATTTTCGGGGCTGATAGGGGCGGGAAGAAGCGAGTTGATGCAGGCGCTCGTGGGCCTTAGAAAATATGAGTCGGGAAGCGTAGAAATTTGTGGGCAGCTTCAGAATCACCAGAATTACCATAAGACAATAGAAAAGGGAATCGTATTGGTACCTGAGGACAGGAAAAAACTGGGACTTGTGCTGATCAACCATGTGGCATTCAATATAACGTTGGCGGTATTAAAAGAGTTTATGGCAAGGGGAACTGTGGATCGTAAGAAGGAGAATGAGATCATTGACAGGGCGGTGAAGACCTTAAGAATTAAAACCTCCGGCAATGAGCAGAAAGTAGGCACACTGTCGGGAGGAAACCAGCAAAAAGTTCTGATCGGCAAATGGCTTGCCACAAATCCGGAGATCCTGATACTGGATGAGCCTACCAGAGGCGTGGATGTCGGCGCAAAGGCGGATATTTACGAGATTATAGACAATCTGGTACAGAAAGGAATCACTATCATCATGGTTTCTTCCGATCTGAATGAAGTGATCAATATGAGTGACAGGGTAATCGTTATGAAGGAGGGACGGATTACCGGTACCTTGAGACATGATGAGATTAGCCAGGAAGCGGTTATGCATATGGCGACCTATGAAGGAGGCGGAAATGAATTTAATAAAGAAGATGCTGGATGAACATTCTGCAAATCCGGCAGTAAAATATTTGAAAACAAACCTCGGTATACTGACTGCTTTTTTGATCATGTTTCTGTTTTTGAGTTTTGCATCGGATAAATTTCTGACGGTTCAAAACTGGATTAATGTGGCAAGACAGATATCTACCAATGCGGTAATTTCTATCGGAGTCATGTCGGCGATCCTGATCTCGGGCATAGACCTGACCGTTGGGTCTGTTATTGCACTGGCGGGATGCGTGTCCGTGAAATTGATTGAAAATGGCACGCCTATTCCGATAGGAATATTGGTCGGAGTCGCGATGGGTACTTTATCGGGAATTATCACAGGGCTGATCATAGCATACACCAAAATGCCACCCTTTGTAGTGACGCTGGCAATGCAGAATGTGGGCCGCGGCGCGGCCTATCTGGTGGCGAACGGAGCGCCGATACGGTGCACAACGGAAGCATTTGAAAAGATGGGGACGGGCTATCTGGGGCCTGTGCCGAACCCGGTGATATATACGATCATTCTGATGGGACTGACCTGGTTTATTCTGAATAAAACACAGTTGGGGCGGCATATCTATGCTGTCGGCGGGAACAGGGAGGCTGCCGTATTTTCTGGTATAAATATAAAGAAAGTCGAAATCTTCGTTTATACATACAGTGGAAGTCTGGCGGCATTCGCGGGCGTAGTACTCGCGGCACGGATGGCGTCCGGACAGCCTGCGGTGGGAATAGGCTATGAAACAGACGCGGTGGCAGCTTCCGTTCTGGGCGGGGCCAGTATGACGGGAGGCATCGGAAGTGTAGGCGGACTTATCATCGGCGCATTGGTGATCGGTATCTTAAGCAACGGATTAAATCTGCTTGGCGTAAATTCTTTCTGGCAGTATGTGGCAAAAGGAGTTGTGATCATCATAGCGGTTTATATTGATATGATAAGAAAAAATAAATCATAAATCATGTAAAAAGAGGAGGAAAATTATGTTAGTACCTTTAGGAGAATTGTTAAAAGATGCGGATAAGAACCGGTATGCGGTCGGTTCTTTTAATACGCCGAATCTGGAAACACTGCGTGCCGTTGTTATGGCGGCAGAAGAAACAAATACACCGGTGACTCTAAATCATGCCATGGCACATAACCATGTGATACCGGTAGAGGAGATCGCTCCTTTGATGCTAAAGTATGCGAAAGAGTCAAAAGTCCCGATGAGTGTACATATCGATCACGGCAAAACGCCGGAATTTGTGCATAAGGCGATCCGTCTGGGATTTACATCTATCATGTATGACTGCTCGGAGCTTTCTTTTGAAGAAAATGCGAAGCGGGTAAAAGAGTTTGTGGATCTGGTACATCCTTTGGGAATCACTGTGGAAGCCGAACTTGGCAATATGCTGCTGAGTGCGGGGGACGGCGGTGCCCCGGGGAAGAAGAAAGAAGATTATTATACGGATCCCGAGGCAGCGGCAAGATTTTGTGAGCTGACAGGGGTGGACTGTCTGGCGATCACGTTCGGCACGGAACATGGGATCGGAGATCAGCCGCAGATACTCGATATTGAACGTCTGAAAGCGATCAAAGAAAAAGTGGGGGATCGTGCGGCGCTTGTAATGCATGGCGGTTCCGGCACGCCGGCGGCGGAGATAAAAAAGGCAGTGCTGGGCGGCATCCGCAAGATAAATTATTTTTCCGCCATCGATGTTGCGGCGACAGAAGCAGTGGCAAAAGAAATGAAAGCAGGGGAGGGAAAGCCTGTACACTATTGTGAACTGGCACTCGTGGCAACGGAAATGTTGAAAAAGAAATGTATAGAAGCCATCAATATGTTTAACAGCGCAAGGACGAGTTAGAAAAGATACATGCAGAGTGATAAAAACGGTATATTTTAGGAAAGGCTGTTGCTGGGAATACTTGACAAATCTGGAAATAATAGGCATCATAAAATAAAAAAGTCGGGTAAATATATGAAAAATATAGAGATTGCAAAAAAATTGAATATTTCGCCAGCAACGGTATCACTTGCATTAAATAACAGGGAGGGAGTCAGCGAGGAGACGAGGCGAAGGGTAGTAGAATTGAAGAACGATCTGCTGAAGAATGATCTGCGAAACATTTCCCAGCCGGAGTCAGGAGGCGAGATTGGTTTTATTATCTATAAAGAAACAGGACGTGTTGTTTCAGAGACTCCCTTTTTTGTAACGCTTACAGAGATGGTCTGTCATTGTGCAAATAAAAACGGGTACAGTGTTGAAATAAGATATTATACTTTTCACGATGACCTGCAAAAGTTCTTGGCGGAGATAAACAGTTCTGCCTGGGCGGGCTGCCTGATCCTTGCCACAGAAATCATACGGCCGAAAATGGAAATAATAGCTAAAATGATGCAAAAGCCGTTTGTTGTTCTGGATGCGGCATATCCGGGACTGGGGGTGGACAGTGTATATCTGGATAACCGGGGTGGCATTTTTAAAGCAATTCAATATGCGGTGTCAATGGGGCATAAAGAAATAGGGTATATTACATGCGACGAGAAAGTAAATAACTTTGTGGAGCGATTTGAAAGTTATAAATCTTATCTGGAGTATTTCGGGATCGGGTTTGATCAGGAGTATGTTTATAAAGTGCCTTATGTTTCCGAAAAAATCTGTATGGCAATGAAGGAACAGATCTGCCGGAAAAAGAAAATGCCAAGTGTGTTGATTGCTGCCAACGATATTATAGCTTTTGGCTCTTTAAATGCTTTTCTTGAAATGAATATAAAAGTTCCGGAAGAAATTTCGGTTATCGGGTTTGATGATATGCCTTCTGCGAAATATGTAACCCCGAGACTGACAACAGTGTCATTAAATAATGAGATCATTGCCAAGAATGCCGTATATCGCCTGACGGAGTTGATCAGGAAAAAGGACGGGCAACATAATATGGTACATATGCAGACAGCGGTAAGCGTAGATCTGGTAATTCGCAACAGCGTAAATAAAAAATCAGGAGAGGTACATGAAGAAAATCCTATGCATCGGTAATGCTGTAGTGGATATTTTGCTGGAAGGGCTGGATCTGAAACAGGGGATCAGCAGATCTGAATTCTATAAAGAATCTATGATGATCTCAGGTATTCAGATATCGACCGGCGGAGATGCAATGAATGAGGCGACAATATTGGGCAGGCTTGGAGCAGAAGTGGCTCTTGTTGTCGGAATCGGGCGCGATAAAAGTGGCTATATGATAGAGAGTGCCGCAAGAGATGCCGGGGCAGATACTTCCCAAATTGTCTGGAGTGATAAAGAAAAAACGCAGAATATCATTTTAGCAATACAGGAGAATAAGGAAAAATTATTTTTCAGGGAGCCGCAGGGAAATTCTGGAAGGTTTATGCCGACAGAAGATATGTTCCATGATGTTGATATCGTTTCTATTGCGAGTCTGTATAATGCGCCTTTTGATAAGGCGGATGTTGTAGAAGAAACGATAAGGCTGGCAAAAAAGCAGGGAGCAATTATATGTGCGGATGTGATCTACGGGGTAGATTGCGAGTTGAATGATGCAAAAATGAGAAAAGCCCTTCAAGGAATTGATTATATTTTTCCAAATGAGGAAGAGGCGTATCTAATAACGGGAGAAAAAGAGATTCCGGATCAGGCGCAGAAACTTTTGGATTGCGGCGTGGCGAATGTGGTTATTAAGCGCGGAGAAAAAGGCAGTTATTTTCGGAACGGACAAACAGAAAGAACATATCCCGCATTAAAAGGGAATATGGTAGATGCAACAGGCGCCGGGGACAGCTTTCTGGCAGGTTTCTGCTATGGATTGTCTATCGGGAGGTGTCTGGATGATTGCTTTGCCATTGCGGGAGCGGCGGGGCTCATAGCGGTAGAAAGCGTAGGCGCTACAGAAGGGCTGAAAGATATGAATACTTTAAAAACCGTTTTGGATCAACATCGGATAGAGTTGGCAGATGGAAAATTATGATTTGAAAAGAGGAACAGAGTATGACAAATAAAGCAAAAGCAATTTTTTGTAACCATCCTTTTACGGAGGGAGTGAAAGATAAGCCGATTTATATCGACAACAGCAATATCGGCAATTTTATTTATCCGGATTTCGGATTGGATTACAGCGATTTAAATTTTATGTATTTGAGTACGCCGAACCTTACTGTGTGCAGTATGGAAATCGGGCCAGGAGGGTTTTTTAATCCGCCGGATTACCATCCGGGAGATGAGGCATATTTTGTATTGGAGGGAACGATTACCCAGTTTAATCCGGAGACCGGGGCAGCGATCGAAGTAAAAGAAGATGAGGCACTTCTGATTCCGAAGGGAGCGCTGCATTCGGCATACAATTTCGGGGATAAAAAGGTAAAGGTGCTGGCAGTAATAGCACCTAAAATCGTGGAAGAACAGTTATTTCCTACGGATACTGACAGTCCAAAAAAAATATACGGTTATGATAAAACACAGATAAAGGAGCGCACGGAAGCATGGGACATGCCGCAATTATATGGTTCGGTGGACCAGCTTGGCGTATGGCCTGTGGAAGGAGATGTACTCAGGGAAAAGAAAGTTATCTACCATATTACGGAAGAAAAAAAATTGAAAGTGATCAATGGTGATACAAGACCGGTATTGATGAAGTATGCGGTAAGCAATGATTTTATGGATCTCGGGGAATATGTAGTACCGTCCGGCGGTGTTGTCACCAGACATTCGGAAGTGATCGAACATCCTGCGGAGTCTTTTATATTCGGGATGGACGGGGAGATGACGGTTTATCTGACAAAGACAAGGGAGACTTATATTTTGAAAAGGTATGAAGGGCTGTATCTTCCGCCCCATACAAAATATCAACTCGTCAATTACGGTACTGTCTCAGCACGGTCGTTATTCATGGTAGCAAGATAAGACGGTCTAAAATATATGTCGCAGCAGTTTTCATGAGCGACAGATATTTAGATCAAATGGTTTACACGGAGCCGATGACACGCAGGTTTAAAATGCGGTTATCGGTTCCGTTGTTTTTAGTGGTATCAATAATTTGCTCGGCGGTCAAGCCGGGATGTTCAGATATAATTTAGAAGACAAGCGTTTCATACTGCGTGAGGCTTCTGCTGTTGCCATCGGGATCACTATCAGAAATAAGTTGGCAGAATTTTCAGAGCATAATGAAGGGATACCTGTACCGTGTCGGTTTGGGCATGGTGTGATATCCTTTTATGTATTTCATTACATAGAAAAGTGCATACGGAAAAATAGTAATGGCTGTTGTAGTGAAAATAATTTAATGATAAAATGACATTACCAAAATTCTGGTAATGCATAATAATAAGGGACGACACAGTGGAAATTAAAAGAGATATTGAAGTTGCCCCGGACGGCCTGTAAAGGACATGGAGGAAAAATGATGACCGGAAAAGTTGCGATCGGCCTGCAAAGTTTTGAGGAGATCAGGGATAGAGATGTTTTTTATGTGGATAAAACCGGATTTATGAAAGAATGGTGGAAAAACGGGGATAGTGTAACGCTGATCACGCGCCCCCGCCGTTTCGGAAAAACATTGAACCTGAGTATGGTGGAATGCTTTTTTTCCAACAGATATGCCGAGCGGGCGGATCTTTTTGAGGGGCTTTCCATCTGGGAAGAGGAGGAGTGCAGAAAATGGCAGGGAATTTATCCGGTGATTTTTTTAAGTTTTGCGAAAGTAAAGACATCGGACTACAAAGGGATGAGATATGCCATAGCAAACATTATTTTTGAGGCATATCAGCGCAATCGTTTTCTGTTGGATAATGATACGCTGAGTGAAAATGAAAAAGAATATTTTAATGGTATCAAACCGAATATGGGCGAAGAAGTACAGGCGGATGCAATCAACAGACTGAGCGATTTTCTGAGCCGTTATTATGAGAAAAAAGTTATCATTTTGCTTGATGAATACGACACGCCGATGCAGGAGGCGTGGCTGTCCGGTTACTGGGATGAGGCGGTATCGTTCTTTCGGGGGTTTTTTAACGCGACATTCAAGACAAATCCTTATATGGAGAGAGGATTGATCACGGGTATTACACGGGTTTCAAAGGAATCCATTTTTTCTGATCTGAATAATCTGGAAGTGATAACGACCACTTCCGAAAAGTATGCTGCGTACTTTGGATTTACAGAGCAGGAGGTGTTTCAGGCTCTTGATAATATGGGACTTTCGGAGGAGAAGCAGGGAGTTAAGGACTGGTATGACGGTTTTACATTCGGAAGCGTCAGGGATATTTATAATCCCTGGTCAATCACAAACTTTATAAGCAGGAAAGGGGAATATGACACATACTGGGCGGACAGCAGCGGAAACGGCCTTATCAATTCCCTGATACGGCGGGGAAGTGCTGATATAAAGAAAAAGACAGAACTGCTGATGCAGGGAGGCAGTTTCGAGGTGGAGTTGGATGAACAGATTGTATTTGATCAGCTGGATCATGATGAAAATGCCATCTGGAGCCTGCTTCTTGCAACGGGATATCTGAGAGTGGAACATCTTGAGAGGAAGGGGAGGCTGCTGCATAAATATTATACATTAAAGCTGACCAATCTGGAGATCGAGAGCATGTTTGTCCGGATGATCCGCGGATGGTTTGGCGGAAGAAACAGACAGGATTACAATGATTTTATCAAAGCCCTGCTGATAGATGATGTGGATGCGATGAATGAGTTTATGAACAGAATTGCGCTGCAGAGTTTTTCCAGTTTCGATATCGCCAAAGGGGCGGCTGCGGATGACGATCCGGAGCGTTTTTACCATGGGTTTGTATTGGGGCTGATGGTTGGATTGGAAGAGAGATTTGCGGTCAGTTCCAATAAAGAGAGCGGCTTTGGACGTTATGATGTGCTGCTGAAACCGGTGGATAAAGAAAAGGATAATGCATATATTTTTGAGTTTAAGGTTCACAAACCGGGAAAAGAAAAAAATCTGGAGGTAACTGTGGCAAATGCTCTTGCCCAGATAAAAGAAAAAGGATATGAAACGGAGTTGATCGCAGAAGGCATTTCGCCGGAGCATATCAGGAAATACGGGTTTGCCTTTGCGGGGAAAAAATGCCTGATAGGGTAGTATATTATCTGCTTTTTGAAATGGGCATCGGGAGAAGCCTGAAAGCACAGGGGACAAAACGGTTAATAAACGGAAATAATAAGAAAAAACGGTTAAAAATATAATATATTACGGTTGACATATGGAAATGCCTGATATAAAATGTAAAAAAATATACATTTTATATCGGGCATTTTGGGGAGGTATCCGTATGACGATTCAGGAAATGAGAGAAAAAAAGCGGGAAAAAGGTTATACCTATGCATTGATGTCGGAGCTGTCCGGCGTGCCGTTGGGAACGATACAGAAGATTTTTTCCGGAGAGACGGTGAGCCCGCGTTACGATACGCTTCAGGCGTTGGAGGGATTATTCCGGGAATCTCCGATGGTGAGCGAGGAGTCCGGCGCATATCAGGTGGACTCGCAGCACAAACAGGGCAGTTATACGGTCGATGACTATCGCGCGCTGCCAGAAGACCAGCGGGTGGAGTTGATCGACGGATATTTTTATGATATGGCGGCTCCCACGGTCCTGCATCAGCGGATCGGCGGGGAAGTGTACCGCCAGATCGCGAATTACATCATGGAACGCGGCGGTTCCTGTATTCCTCTTATCTCGCCGGTGGATACGCAGTTAGACTGCGATGAAAGGACCATGGTCCAGCCCGATGTGGCGATCCTGTGCCATGATGATAAGGCGAAAGTGTGGGGAATATACGGCGCGCCGGACTTTGTACTGGAAGTGATCTCCCCGTCCACCAGAAGAAAGGATTATACGAAGAAACTTTCTAAATACATGGCGGCGGGGGTGCGGGAATACTGGATACTGGATCCTTATCAGCAAAAACTGCTCGTGTATTTCTTTGAAAGTGAGGTATGTCCCGTGATCTACGGGTTGAATGAAGCGGTGCCGGTGGGGATCTATAACGGGGAGCTGGAGATCGAGTTTTCCCATATCGCAAAGTGGATCGGGGAGGAGATGGAACGCTGAGGGGGAATGTGAAAATGGGGTAACAGTTCAGTCCGCCTGCCTGAACCGGACTGTTCCGGAGCAGAGACAAAATTTTTTATATTTTCTTGTAAAAAACGGAAATAAGAGTATACTGAATGTAGATATTTATTAAAAAATAATGATCTTCCGGGAGACGGAAGGATCACCACAATGACAGGAGGTATCGGAAATTTATGAATGTATCAGGATTATTGGAGGGGAAGACAGCCATCGTTACCGGCGGCACCAGAGGGATCGGTTACGAGATCGTAAAGAAGTTTGCGGCTGCGGGGGCAAAGGTAGCGCTTTTCGGTTCCAGACAGGAGACCGTGGATAAGGCTCTCGGCAAACTGAAAGAGGAGATGCCGGAGGCGGAAGTGATGGGACTTTGCCCGGCGCTGGACAAGTATGACGAAGTGGAGAAAGCGATAAACGAAGTGAAGGAAGCTTTCGGACGTGTGGATATCCTGGCAAATAACGCAGGCATTTCCGCAAGGGAATCCCTCTATGATTACAAGCCGGAAGATTTCGAGAAGATCATGAGGCTGAACGTGAATGCAGTATTTTTCTGCACGAAGGCGGCGGCGCCGATCATGAAAGAGCAGGGCGGCGGTTCCATTATCAACACCAGCTCCATGGTAAGCATCTACGGACAGGCGGCAGGCTGCGGTTATCCGGCTTCCAAATTTGCGGTAAACGGCCTGACAAAATCTCTGGCGAGAGAACTGGGTAAGGACAATATCCGCGTGAACGCGGTGGCACCCGGCGTGACGAAGACGGATATGGTGGCGGCGCTTCCCGAGGAGATGGTAAAGAGAATTTCCGCAGGTATCCCGTTAGGCCGGCCGGGAGAGCCGGAGGAAGTGGCGAATGCGGTGCTGTTCCTTGCGAGCGATCTGGCAAGCTATGTGACAGGGGAGATCCTCTCCGTTGACGGCGCGACGCAGGTGTAATTTACAGGCAAAGCGTGAAATATAAAATTTCACGATTCTGATTCGAATGCCCGCCGAAGCGGGCAAATGGGAGTTAATGTGTAAGAAGCGAAAGGGATCATCGGTCTGGCCGACGGTCCCTTAAAAAAATATTATTTTTTGCAAAAACCCCTTGAAAGATTTTTCCGGCAGTGTTATCATACTGACTACACAACAAAGCGGAGGAGCAAACTCCGCCGTATCTTTTATCAATTTTTAAAATCTTTTTATCTTTAAAATTTTTATCTTTAATATCTTTATTATTTACTGTCAATCTTATAAATCCTAAAAATTCTTTCATTGCTTTCCGGTTTTCAGGTTACTTTTGTGATGCCTGGGGATCTGTGTCCGTGCGCACCCGACACGGGTCCGGATGCCGGCGCAGGCCTTCCCTGTTTTTAGGAGAGGTGTGCGTAGGTATGTAAGGGGCAGATCGTGCGCAGAAAGAAGGGAAAAATGAAAAAAGAATTTGCAGCAAGGCGCAGTGTGCTGACGGCAGCTGTAGTGCTTTTGTCATTGTTGTTTTCGGAACAGATGACGGTGAAAGCGCAGACGGCAGTTTATGAGCAGGCTGCGGAAAAAGAAATCCGGAAAGAGACACTGATACCGGGGAAGAGGCTGGTAAAGATGATGGACCTGAATTCGGAGGCCGTCACCCAGATCCCGAAGTATATTGTGGAGGACGGCACGCACTATGTGCTGGATGAATCTTCCATTGTGGTGGAAGTGACAGGCAGGAGGAGCTCCGAAGGGGCAGATGTGGTCACGACATCCAGAAAGGTGGAGAATCTGCCGGACAATGATCTGGAACGGATAGAAAAAACGATCACGCACAATGGGACAGTCTGTGATCTTCTGTATGTCATGTACGAAGTGACAAAGGAGGATGAAGACCGGATTCCCGTGGAGTACAGCGCACTGTGTGAGTACGGCGGACTGGACACATACAGTAGATCCTATCCGTCAGCCTGGCAGGCGACTTTCTGGTATGATGCCTATGAAACAGTGGAAGGTCTGGAAGTGGTGACGGAACAGAGATACGAGTATACGGAAAAAGTCGCTGGGGATGCGGTGAAGATCGTAAGAGGAGAGGAAAGTGACAAAAACAAAGACAAGGAGGAGCCTCTTCCGAAACCGGAAGTGAAGAGGTATGAGCTGAAAAAAATAAAGCCGGGGGAAAAGGAAGAGGAGAAAAGTGCCATAGATCTTC
>ERZ808028.568-NODE-568-length-29746-cov-4.539047_pt1 | contig 29746 bp, 34 predicted proteins | sample MGYA00380184_ERZ808028 | MGnify/ENA primary metagenome ERZ808028 (study PRJEB31490, sample SAMN06133397) | mouse gut metagenome | isolation source: J8_1 | host: mice | place: China: Chengdu | collected 2015-05 ...
AACAAGCAAGCACTGTTCGTAGGAATCTCCCACTTCAAGCAACGTTCGAAGAACGGCTAAGTGGGGGTAGTTCAACGGTCTCTATCAGGCTTTCCAACTATTACGCTGCATTGACCAGGGAAGGGCCTTTTCGGTATCATCAGTGAAGAAGCTACAAGTAATTAAACGCTGTGCAGGAACGATTAGTATTTTGCACTTATGCGTATTACCGTCGTTTTACTTATTTGCTGAATTTGATGATGCACCCGGTGTTATTTTTGTCGGATTAATTGTGCCATTTGCATCGTTAGTCATTGCGGTGTTTGCTGCACTATTACAAAGATTATTGCAGGAAGCCATTGAAATGAAATCAGAAAACGAATTAACGATCTGAGGTGAGAGAATGGCGATTATTGTGAATATCGATGTGATGCTCGCGAAACGAAAAATGAGCGTGACAGAATTGTCTGAGCGTGTGGGGATTACGATGGCGAACGTATCCATTTTAAAAAATGGAAAAGCGAAGGCTGTTAAGTTTTCTACGTTAGAAGCCATTTGCGAGGCATTGGATTGTCAACCAGGCGATATTTTAGCCTATGAAAAAAAGAATGAAGAGAATTTGTGAACAATGTATGCTTTTAAAGCATGTTTTTTCCAGTAAAGTTTAATTTGGGGTTATTTTTTGTGACATTATGTCATATGATAAAGGTAATAATATGCCGAAAGGATGAGTTCAATGTTTGAAAAAATTCTTGTAGCAATTGATGAATCAGATTTAAATGCCAAAATTTTAGAGGCGGCAGCAGAGCTAGCTAGCTTAAATAACGGAATTGTAACGATTGTCAATGTACATCAAAATCCAATCGCACCTGCCTACCCATATGATGTCACACGTGATTATGTGAAAACGGTAAATGAAGGTTTACTAAAAGACAGTGAAGAACGTTTAGAGAAAGCGAAAGAAATCGTACTTTCGAAACATCCTGAATGCGTGATTGAACTCGTATCATTAGCTGGAAACCCAGCAGATAAAATGCTTGAGTATGCGGAGGAAACAAAGCAATCTGTCATTGTCATCGGTAGTCGTGGTTTACGTGGTTTAAAAGGAATGCTACTAGGCAGTGTCAGCTCAAAAATTGCACAGTTATCACCATGCCAAGTGCTTATCGTTCATTAAATAAACAAAAGGGAATTGCGTCTACTGCGCAGTTCCCTTTTTTTCGTAGTCTTTTCTTAATATGCTCATCACAATTTCATCCGAATAAACGCCATCCCACAGTAGTTTCTCACGTAAAATACCTTCTACTTGAAAACCAACTTTTTCATAACTACGCTTTGCATGTGGATTATGACTATACACTTCAAGCTGCAAACGGTTAAGCTTTAACACATCAAATACATAGCGGACAGCTAACAAAACAGCGCGTGTGCCATAGCCTTTACCGGTGTTTTTCATGCCAAGCATCGCAATACGAAAATAGGCGAGTTGATTGGCTACATCTATTTCGACAATGCCACCTTCGCCAATCATCGTGTCATCTTCGCGTAAGCAGACTGCAAAATCTATGCGACTGTCATCATCCTCACAAGTCACAATATGTTGTCGTACTTGTTCTACAGTGAATAAAGAATGTGTGCCTGTTAAATAACGAATTTCTGGTTCGGTAACGGATGCATGAATCGCCTCGGCGTCTCGTGGTGTGACAGGACGTAAATAGAGTACCTCATCTTGTATGAGCATAGCGCTCGCTCCTTTTATATAATCGATTAGTTTTAACATAGCATAACCCTCTGATTTTGGCGAAATTCCTTTTTTAGATGAAACTAGTTGACGAGGTGAAAATACCATGTTATTATTTATCTAGAATTCAAGATAAATAATTTCGAAATAAATGAATTCGAGATAAAGAGGTATAATAATGAACTTTTTAAATAAATTATTCGGTAAAAAGGAAGAGGTAAAAGACATGGCAGAATTAAACATTGGTATTATTTTAGGCTCAACACGCGAAGGTCGCGTATCACCACAAGTTGGACAATGGGTAAAAGAAATCGCAGACAAACGCGGCGACGCAAACTACACCATTATTGATATTGCAGATTACGATTTACCATTACTAGGTACAGCAGAAGCACCAGGTGCACAAGCATGGTCAGAAATCGTTGCCAAACAAGATGGCTTTGTATTCATTACACAAGAATATAACCATTCAATTACGGGCGCACTTAAAAACGCATTAGATTACTTACGTGTTGAATGGAACAACAAAGCAGCAGGTATCGTATCATATGGTTCAGTTGGTGGTGCACGTGCAGCAGAACATTTACGCGGCATCTTAGGCGAATTATTAGTAGCGGACGTTCGTGTACACCCAGCATTATCATTATTCACTGACTTTGAAAATGGTGAATTCAAACCAAAAGAAGTTCAAACTGATTCAGTAAACCAAATGTTAGATCAAGTAATTCCTTGGTCAAAAGCGCTTTACACAATTCGTTAATTTATAAAAAAGCAGGTAGCGTCTTTATGACGCTGCCTTTTTTTGTTTTTCTCTACAGGACAGCAGATGATAACTTTACCTATCTAGAAAATAAGTGATAAGTGGATTAATCGGTTTTTCCGATAATTACGAAGCTTTTTTTACATGAATATTCTTGTTTTGGTGTCTTTTTTTAAAATATTATGACAATTTTAGCCGAATATTCGTCTAAACCTTCAAAAAAAACAGAAAATAGCGTAGAATAGGATTCATCATTATTCCACAAGGAGTGTATTACATTGACGACAACAGTTAAACGCGCTTATAACTTAAATGCAGGTCCATCAGCATTACCACTTGAAGTCCTACAAAAAGCTCAAGAAGAATTAGTAGACTTTAAAGGTGCTGGCATGTCCGTAATGGAAATGAGCCACCGTAGTAAAGAGTATGATGAAGTACATACGGAAGCCATCGCACGTCTTAAAAAACTTTATAACATTCCTGAAAATTACGAAGTGTTATTTTTACAAGGCGGCGCAAGCTTACAATTCACAATGCTTCCAATGAACTTCTTAAAAGAAGGTCAAACAGCTAGCTACGTACAAACTGGTTCATGGTCAGAAAAAGCATTCAAAGAAGCAAAAGTTTTAGGGAACGCTGTAATCGCTGCAAGCACAAAAGAGAACAACTACAAAAACATCCCAGCATTTGATGAATTAAATTACAATGCGGATGATGCATACGTGCATATCACATCGAATAATACGATTTTCGGTACAGAGTGGGCAGAGTTCCCAGACACTGGGGACGTGCCGCTTGTAGCTGATATGTCGAGTGATATTTTATCGAAGCCAGTAGATATCTCTAAGTTTGCGATGATTTATGCAGGTGCTCAAAAGAACCTTGGCCCTTCAGGCGTAACGGTTGTTATCATTCGTAAAGAATTCCTAGAAACAGCGTCAGAAAATGTACCAACTATTTTAAGCTACAAAACACATGCTGACAAAAACTCACTTTACAACACACCACCAACATTCGGTATTTATATGTTAGGTGAGGTATTAAAATGGGTTGAAGCACAAGGCGGTGTTGAGGCAGTAGCAAAACGCAATGAAGAAAAAGCTGCATTAATCTATGATGTTCTCGATGCAAGCAACGGCTTCTACACAGGTCATGCAGTAGAAGGTAGCCGTTCACTGATGAACATTACATTCCGTGTAGCTGATGAAGAATTAGAAAAACAATTCTTAGCAGAAGCAAAAGAAGCAGGTTTTGTTGGCTTAAATGGTCACCGTTCAGTTGGCGGTTGCCGAGCGTCTACTTACAATGCCGTGCCATATGAAACTTGCCAAGCACTTGCGAACTTCATGAAAGATTTCCAAGCAAAGCACTAAACTTTCCTTTCTTTAGAGGTCAGACTTTGTTATAATAGATAAGCTTAATAACGAACGGAATATAAAAAACGACGTAACGCACTTTTGTGCGCTACGTCGTTTTTGTCGTTTCTGGAAGTCTTGAGGGAGGGAAACTTTTTGGACGTATATAAAAATTTACGTGAAGGGGAAAAAGGTGCTTGGGTTAGTATTTTCACGTATCTCTGTTTAAGTGCCTTAAAATTAACGGTTGGTGTTGTCGGAGGATCGGAAGCACTCAAAGCGGATGGTCTGAACAATACGACGGATATTATTGCCTCTGTCGCGGTACTAGTAGGGCTGCGTATTTCGCAGCGTCCACCGGATGAGGACCATCACTATGGTCATTTACGTGCTGAAACAGTTTCATCATTGCTCGCTTCATTCATTATGGCCGTTGTCGGCTTACAGGTTGTTTTTAATGCGATAAAAAGTTTCTTTAGCGGTGAGCATGAGGCACCATCTATGCTAACTGCTATCGTCGCAATCTTTTGTGGTATCGTCATGTACATCGTTTATCTATATAATATTCGTCTCGCACGACGTATTAAAAGTTCGGCTGTCAAAGCGGCAGCGTATGATAATCGCTCGGATGCGTTAGTGAGTTTTGGAACAGCTATCGGTATTTTTGCTGCTATTTTTGGTTTCCCCATCATTGACTCAATTACAGCGGTATTAGTTGGTTTACTGATTATTAAAACCGCCTATGATATTTTTGTTGAGGCTGTGCATACTTTAACGGATGGCTTTGATGAGCATGAGTTAGTAGAAATTAAAACGCTTATTCAACATGTAAATGGAGTCATTGAGGTAGAAGATATGAAAGGGCGTATGTCTGGGAATATGATGTTTTTAGATGTTACGATTACGGTTGATCCTAAAATGGATGTGGTCCAAAGCCATCACATTACAGAAGTAATCGAGGGCGTTATTCGTGAATATAACCCGTTTGCGGTGACACTTGTTCATATAGAGCCGGCTGATTATGCTACAATATAAGAGAACGAATTTTATATAGGAGGCGGTTACAATGGCTAATCCACAAGCAGTTGAGATGGTTGTAACACAAGGTCTAAACGTATTAAAATCAATGAAGGGTTTATGGAACTTTTCAAATCGAAACATGGATAAGGCGTCGGATGATTACACACGTTTCTTCGCAAATTTCCACTCATTTGATGTGTATACACATATGGATTCTGAAGTTGATGAAAATGAACATGTTCAAGCCTTCCAACAACAGGTATTAACATTTGATGCTCCTTATGCGCCACTACGTGTAAAACAACCTGCAGAAGTCAATGCGAAAGAATCCAAAGCGTTATATGAAGCGGCAGTAGAAGCATATAATACAATGGTGACAGACCTTGGCAAAGCAGACAAAGTTGTCAATCCAAGTTTTTTATAAATCGTGAGAAGCTACGCAAATTGCGTAGCTTTTTTTTGCGACTTTTTTAAAATTTTTCTCGCTTTTTCTGTGTGTTTGTTTTACAATTTTATTTTGTGATACAGGGTGTAAAATCACTACAATATCGAATAGAAAAAAACAACTATTTTTAGTTCTTGTACATGAATTTACAGCAAATTGTTAACACAAAATAGACAATAATTTTCTGTTGAAAAAAACGATTTAAGTCGTTAAAATTATTTACTACAGCCTGAAAGGGGTTAAGAAATGGAACTATGCTTTTACAATGAAATCAAGCACGGAGAAATGCTTGCAAATTACACATTAACGGAGGAGCAATTGCACTTTACGACAGCACCAGATGTAGCAATGGAGATGGCAAAAAATGATCCATATCGCTATCCAATCGTCGCAATCGATAATGGCGCAATCGTTAACTTCTTAATGTTAGATGGAGACCAGGGACGCAAACTATATTCGGATAATCCGAATGCGATTTTACTGCGTGCCGTATCAACGGACTTTCATCATCAAGGTAAAGGCTACGCAAAACGTGTCATGAACATGTTACCTGACTTTGTCGAGCAAAACTTTACTGACAAAAATGAGATTGTGCTAGTCGTAAATATTTACAACACAGCAGCACAAGGGTTATATCATAAATGTGGCTTTATTGACGAAGGCGTACGCACAATGGGCGCTAAAGGTGAAGTCATCGTAATGCACTACAAAATTAAACAATTGGTGGCGATTTAATAATGGACGATACCGCAAATAGTAGATAGGACTGACTCGTAACAACACATACGAGCCGGTCCTATTTTTTTTGATTGAAAGCTGAGCGTGATCGCTCTGCTTTGACGGGCGTTTTTAGTTCCTGACAAGTGACGTTCTTCGTCACGTAGGAAGGAATGAAACGACCCGAAAAGCAAGCATGCGAGGCTAGATAGTAAAAGAAGTGAGTCATGGCTAATGACCGGACGACGGCGTAATTAGCTTACGTTCCGCTAAAGAAAAATAGTGATGTTCTTGATTACAGAAGGAAGCGGGTGGACCCGAAAAGCAAGTCATGTTCGGTGATTTTTCCTGATAGACTACTTATAATAAATAGAGAGGTGAACAGCATGATTGAAAATGTTTTAGGGCCAGTCGTCAATAAAAGCACGCGCGTGTTAATTGTCGGGTCGATGCCAGGGCAGCAATCTCTTGAAAAGCAGCAGTACTATGGAAATCCACGTAATCATTTTTGGCCGATTATGTCAGAGTTGTTAGAGCAATGTGCACCAGAAAATTATACAGAACGACTCAATTGGCTCCAACAGCATGGTATTGGATTATGGGATACGATTAAATACTGTGAACGTGAAGGAAGTCTTGATGCCGCAATTCGTAATGAGGTTCCAAATGATTTCGAAACGTTATTAGCACAATATCCAGCGATTGAATGTGTGCTTTTTAATGGTGGAAAGGCAGAGCAAGTATTTAAAAAGCGAATTGGTTTAAACGTATTAACAGGTCGCCATTTTTATAAAATGCCTTCAACAAGTCCAATACCAGGGAAGAATATTAAAAGTTTTGAGGAGAAAGTGAAAAGTTGGTCTATCATAAAAACGTATATAGAGTAAATTGGAAAAAATATAAGAAAGTCATCCTGTTTTAGAAAAATAGGGTGGCTTTCTTCGCGTTTTAAAGGTTTTACGTTTTATTTTTTCTCGAAAAGGGAATTTTTTAATTATAGTTCGATAGGAAAGAGGTGCAACGAAAATGAAAAAGTTTGTTCAAAAAATAGCATTTGTTACTGCGACAAGCGTATTAGGAATAGGGACAGTAGCAGCATTACCAGTTTCACCAATTACGGCAAAAGCGGCAACGGAAACAGAGCAAGTAATGGCTCAAGTAAACGATGCATTAAAGACAACACTTCCTGTTACATTACCGCATAAAATCCCTGTAACAAGCGGGAAACATTTAACAGCAAAGACGACGGTTTCTAAACACTATTACAAAGTAGTGTTTTACGAAACCTCTCATAAAGTACCAGTGAATGCGAAAAAATTGACGACCGTTTCAAAAAAAGTCGTTGCACGCATTCAAATGGAACGTTATACAACAAAAGCAGAAGCATTATCACATGTAAATTATTTAAATTACAGTAAATACGGGGGACAAAAGGTAGCGTTAACACACGGTATCACAGGCTATCAGGATGCTGGTGCCGGACAGCTTTATACGAGCTGGAATGAGGGACGCTGGGCGTTAGCGACTCATACGTACACAAATCAAAATGCACGTGGGGTCACATTAGCAAAAGATACGGTCCATTATTTAGAGACGCATCTTTTACCGGCGCCAAATCAATATGGTGCGATTCAATTAGATGCAGTTGGTAAAAATCACGCATTACGTCTTCAAAAAGGAACAGCTGTGATGACGATTGACAAAGTGACGACTGCAAAAGGGCTGTTAACAATCGCCACATCTGTACGTTAACTTAAAACAGCTTTTACGTTAGCTTAACAACTTTGTTGTACACTACAACTAGAAGTAGATGGAGGTGCAATAAATGATAAATCTATTATTTCTATTATTCATCGTGATTTCAGTATGTGTGGTCGTAAGAGAATATCACGCAGAGTTTCGAATGTTAATGTGGAAAGACTTAGTATTTATCGGAAGTGCGTTACTTGGACTTCTTGTTGGGCTAGCATTTGTATTGAAAGTGGCAGCAGTTGGTTATGGGGTATGGCAAGTATCACCGTTTTGGCAGGATGTCACAGGCTTCTTTGTAATCGTCGTACTGTTCTACCCAGCAGCGACAGCGCTTTACCAATTTGCGTGGAAGCGTGCAGCATTACGAAAAAAACAATTCATTTTAAATAAATAGTGCTTAAAAAATACGGACGGATGCGATCAACTTGATTGCACCCGTTTTTTTATTTGAAATGACCGATTACGTCAGACAGCGTGTTTTAGATACGACATATTTTAAAATAAGTGCCAATGAGTGGCTATCGTCTTAGAGAAAAGAATGCTTTTATTAATCATCCAGTAAATGCTGGCAAATCAACGCGTTATTCATAATGAAGTTCATCGATTTATAGCATTTTTAATAAATGAAAAAAGCCTATTTTCGACCAAAATGGGCTAAAAACAGCCTTTTCGGGTGCACTAAGGGTGTTTTTTGCGTGTTTAAGAGGCGCTTAATATGCCGATTCTCATGATGTAGCTAAAAGTGACATAGCAGCAACTGTTTTTAACTTGCAGGGATAAAAAGAGGCTGTTAGAAGTCCCGAAATTAAACAAAAGGAGTTAAAATAGAGGCTCTGACGGGCATTTTTGACACGTTTTTCAAGATTGCTATTAACAATGTGTTGTAAGTATTTAAGAAAGAAAAGATAATTATCTGCGGTTAAATACGCGTCGAATACATTTTTATTAAAAGTATGGGTTTATTTTCATGTAGATGACACATATTTATAGATATGTCGTATTCAAAAGACGCTTGTTGAGCTTATGAGTGATTTTTAATCGTGACTTTGACTTTTAAGGTGCGCGCGCTTACACTGTCATCATTGTGTGTATGGAGGAGGAATGGTGAGTGAATGAATGGATAGAGCGCCGCGCAATGATTAATTTATATACGTTTTTCGTCAGCAAGCTCTTAACATCATTAGGATTTGGTGTTTTTAGCTTTGGGATTAGTCTGTATATTTTACAATTGACGGGATCGGCGTTAAGTTTTGCGACGAATATTATGTTTAATGTGCTACCACGTGCACTTGTGGCACCGTTAGCTGGTTATGTGGCGGACCGGTTTCCGCGAAAAATAATCGTTGTAGTAAGTATGGCAGGTATTACAGCATCGATTGGGGCATTGATTATTTATACGGAGCTGTATGGCATTTCGGTCGCAGCAATTTATACGATTACAGCCATCTTTTCAATGATTGGCGCCTTTAATGGTATTGCGTTTTCGAGCTCCATTCCGAATATGGTCGGTAAGCATAATGTGCAAAAGGGGATGGCATTTAATCAGGTGTCGTATTCGATTGGGGCAATTGGTGGGCCGACAATTGGGGGTATGATGTACGGCTTTGTATCGATGGAGGTATTTTTATGGGCCATGTTTATCGCTTATTTTATTGCGCTGTGCTTAGAGGCTTCGATGAATTTTACATTGTTTGCGGACAGGCTTGTAGCGAAAAAAGAATCGATGATGGCGAGTATGAGAAGTGGTTTTGTGTATTTAAAAAGCAAACCGCTCGTGCAGTCCTTATTAATGACACAAGTATGCATTAATTTCTTTTCGGCTGCAATAAGTGTGGGTTTAGTATTCGTTTTAGTGCAAAGATTATCTGTTGAATCCACGCAAGTTGGTATCATTCAAGGTGCGGGTGCAATTGGAATGCTCGTGGCGTCTCTTTATTTATCGATGCGCGGGGATTTAGTACGACCGCTGCGCTTTGTAAAACGTGCTGCGACGGTAATGTGCATAGCCATGATATGCATTGCTGTTCCACTAGTTGCAGGCTTTAGCACATCGATAGCATTCATCTATTATATGCTGTTGATGTTTATTTTTTCGGCTATGTCGATTTGGGCAAATACGCCAATTGGTGTCGTCATTCAACGAGAAGTAGACGATGCCCATAGAGGGCGAGTATTTGGCATTATTGAAACATTAGCTGTTGGTATTGGACCGATTGGCTCTCTTATTTATGGTGCCTTATTTGATTACATTGATGCGTCACTAATTTTTATTATATCGGGTTTACTATTACTAGTGATGATTTATATTTTACTGCGAGCATCTAGATTGAAGCATCTTTCTCCTCTATGATGAAAGAAAGTTGATGTTCAATTTTTTGAAGTTGTCGATCAATAATTTGAAATTCATGATAAAGTGCGCTTTGCGCTGTAGGACAGGCTGATTGTTGTATCCTTTCAACGAGCTGTTGTATGTGCAGTTGTAAATTCTCATAGGTGCATGCTAATGTTTCTAACATTTTCTTAACCTCCTTTAATAGGTTGTTTGTCTTACTGTTCCCGTTTACTTAGTCTAAATAAACCTTCAAATAGTCGGGACTTTAGATAGATTTACTTTAAAAATTGCTAGGCGTAGAATAACAGCAATAAAATATCGTTTCTAAATCGCTGAAGTGAAAACGCGGGGGAACCAATCGTTACGAAGTCTTGTACTTCTTGGGGTGAATCCACATTGTGGTAAGGCTAACTCTTATGGCCTGAATCCGACAGCTAACCTCGTAAGCGTTATAAGGAGATGGCAACTCCTTTATTTGGTGTTGCCTTTTTTCGTTCAATCAAGCGCTTAGGGACACATTCTAATTAAAGAAGGTGTTGAATATGCTGATGTCATTAAAGCGTATTTTTATTGGAAGACCATTGAAATCAACAGAATTAAGTGAAAAGCGTTTGTCCAAAACAAAAGCATTGGCGATTTTATCATCGGATGCCTTGTCATCGGTGGCGTATGGTCCGGAGCAAATACTTATTGTGTTAGTAGCGGTTAGTGCAGCCGCACTCTGGTATTCACTGCCGATTGCGATGGGTGTTGTTGTTTTATTAGCGGCGCTTATTTTATCGTACCGCCAAGTGATTCATGCGTATCCACAGGGCGGAGGCGCATATATTGTATCAAAAGAAAATCTAGGGTTGAATGCAGGGCTTATTGCCGGTGGGGCTTTGCTTGTTGATTATATGTTGACGGTGGCAGTAAGTGTATCTGCTGGTGCCGATGCGATTACGTCGGCATTTCCAAGTTTACAGCCGTATAATTTAGAGTTATCCATTGTATTTGTCATTGTATTAATGGTATTGAATTTACGAGGAATTACAGAGTCTGCAACAGTGCTTGCGTATCCGGTTTATTTATTTATCGGTGCGATGTTTATCATGCTTATTATGGGCTTATTTCATGTCGCAACTGGGCAAGTAGAGCAGGTGCATACGTCGATTGGGACGCCGGTCGCTGGCATTTCCTTATTTCTATTGTTAAAGGCATTTGCATCCGGAAGCTCTGCTCTAACGGGGGTTGAGGCGATTTCAAATTCTGTACCGAATTTCCGTAAAGCGGAAGCGGTGAACGCCACGAAAACATTAGTGATGATGGGGCTGTTATTAGCGGCGATGTTTTCAGGAATTGTCTATTTGTCATTTGTATATGGCCTCATACCGCAACCAACCAATACGATTGTGTCTCAATTAGCAGAGGCAATTGTCGGGCATGGTATGTTCTATTATGTTATTCAAGCTGTGACAGCATTGATTTTAATTTTAGCAGCCAACACAGGATTTTCAGCATTTCCGATGCTAGCGGTAAGTTTATCAAAGGATAATTATTTACCGCGTATGTTACAGATGCGCGGCGACCGACTTGGGTATTCCAATGGGATTTTAATGCTTGGCATTGGTGCCATTATTCTGCTACTTGTTTTTAACGGCCAGACGACCAACCTCATTCCGTTGTATGCGGTTGGCGTATTTATTCCATTTACATTGGCACAGACAGGGATGTTTATGAAATGGTTACGGGAGCGCCCAAAAGGCTTTGGTGTAAAAATGACGATTAATTTCATTGGGGCACTGATTTCATTTACAGTAGCGATGATTTTCTTTATAACGAAATTCACGCATGTTTGGCCGGTGCTCGTATTTTTACCACTGATGGTATTTATTTTTTATAAAATTCATCAGCATTATGCGCAAGTACATGAAGCAATGAAGCTACAGCATGTCATTGATATTAAGCAGGGTAATATTTTTATTTTGCCAGTAGCGAGTATGACAAGTACAGTGGAGCATTCGCTAAACTATGCAAAGTCATTGAACCCAGACCAAATTATTGCGGTGCATGTCAGCTTTGAAAAGGACGATTGTAAACAATTTGAGGAGCAGTGGAAGAACTGGCAGCCGGATACACGCATCATCACGCTATATTCACCGTATCGTGCGCTATTGCAGCCGATGACACGTGTCATTGACCGCATCCAAAAAATTGCGAAATATAAGGATGCGCAGCTATCGATTGTGATTCCACAGTTTTTACCGAATAAGCGCTGGCAATATGCCTTACACAATCAAACGGGGATATTTTTGCGGACGTATCTGTTATATAGAAAGGACGTCGCAATTATTACTGTTCCATATCACGTAGGTTTAAAAAGAAAATAACAGGGAATATAGTATTTATCGGGCAATAGAAAAGTAGGTCTATTTCCTATGAAAAAAGTTAAGGGAGTGAAAGAGATATCAGACTACTAATGTTTTATGGAGGCTTAGTGCTTTTATTAATAGGGATTACACATCCACTAGGTTTCGTACAATCAACGGCAGTGGAGTATACTCTTTACGCCGGTATTATCGTATTCGCAATCGGTATTTTATTATTACCGGGTAAAAGTGAAGCCGATAGTATATTTAATAAAAATCGATAATAAATGAAGGCTATGCTGAAAAGGCATAGTCTTTTTTTGTGCCAAACGGTATCATAAAAAGAATCATATAAGGAAGGACTAGGGATATGAATAAGAGTGCAGCTTTACAAATGGTTGTTTCAATGGCGCTTTTTGGCTCCATTGGCTTTTTCACGCGTCAGACAGGGGTGAGTGCCGAGGCACTTGTTTTTATTCGTTGTATTTGTGCGACACTTTTTTTAGGTGGGCTATGGCTACTACTTGGCTATGCGAAGCGCGAGGTATGGCAACGTCGAGAAGTGATTCGCACGCTTGTTTGTGGTGTGTTTCTCGTATTGAACTGGGTGTTTTTATTTAAAGCATTCGAAGTCATGTCGATTTCAGCGGCGATTTCGATTTATAATTTAGCGCCGATTTTTGTGTTGATTATGGGGACGCTTTTTTTAGGTGAACGTATAAATATTCAGTCAGTACTAGCGGTTGTTGTATGCTTTTTGGGAAGTTTATTCGTTGTTGGGATTGAGCAATTTAAATCTGTGGATAACTTTTTAAATTCCGGCTTTATTTGGGCGATTTTATCAGCGGTTTGCTATGCGATGACGATGTTTATCGGGAAAAATATTCAACAGCTGAGCTCGTATGCGACGACCTTTTTGCAAACGATTGTTGGTATTTTTATGCTTGCACCAATTGTATCGATGGCAGAGTTTTCGGGGCTGTCGACGACAAATTGGCTTTATATTTTAGGGACGGGCTTTATACATACGGGGTTTGTGTATTATTTATTTTTTAATAGTTTACGCAAGCTACCAGCACTTGTGACATCGGCGCTCGTGTTTGTTGATCCACTTGTGGCGATTTTATTGGATGTAGTCATTTTGAATTTCCGCCCAAGCTGGCTTCAATTACTCGGTATTGCCTTTATTTTTGGTGGCATTATTTATACATTGCTAAAACCCGTGCCACAAGCTGCTGTGGATAACAAAAGCGACCTCGCATAAGGTCGCTTTTTGTTAGAGCGCTTTTATCATTAAGACATGCTCGATACCGGCATCTAAAAAGACATCGGATTTTACCTCGTAGCCAAGCTTTTCATAGAAGCCAATCGCATGAACTTGTGCATCGAGTTTTGCCTTTGTGGCACCTTGTGCGGCAGCTAATTTTTCAAGCGCTAAAATAATGATGCGACCAATGCCATATTGTCTAAATGCTTTTACAACGGCTACACGCTGAATTTTACCGTATTCATCGACTAAGCGTACGCGCCCTGTGCCAACTGCCTGGCCCTCGTCATTTTCGATTAAGAGATGCGTACAGTCGCCATCAATGACATCAAATACATCGATTTCCTCGTCGATTGGCACATGCTGCTCGTCAACAAAGACCTCTTTTCGAATGGCAAATGAACGCGCTAAATCAGCATCGTTTGTAATGGGAATCGGTGTTAATTTCATGGGAATGCCTCCTTTTCTATGCAATGTGTATTTATTATACGAAAAAATGAGCAGAACTGCTTTGGCAACGCTTAAAAAATACGTTACTATTATAGAGTTAGACAAATTTGAAAGGAAGTTGTGATATGGGTCAACCAATGCAACAACCAATCGAAGATATTAGCACAGCGAAATTAATGTGGCAGTTAACACGTCCGCATACATTAACAGCGACATTTTCTCCTGTTATTTTAGGGACGGCGCTAGCGCTTTTTGACACGAAAATCGATTGGCTTTTATTTATCGCGATGCTTGTATGTTGCTTATGCTTACAAATCGCGACAAACTTATTTAATGAATACTATGACTTTAAGCGCGGTTTAGATACAGCGGATTCTGTAGGAATTGGTGGCGCCCTTGTGCGTCATGGTACAAAGCCATCAACGGTGCTTGCGTTTGCACTTGTACTGTATGCGATTGCCATGGCAATTGGCGTCTACATTTGTATGGCGAGTAGCTGGTGGCTAGTCGTTATCGGCTTAATCGGGATGGCGGTCGGCTACTTATACACAGGTGGACCGTACCCAATTGCGTATACACCATTTGGCGAATTATTCGCCGGTCTGTGCATGGGGATTGGCTTTATTTTAATTGCCTACTTCATCCAAACAGGTACGGTGAGCATGACGAGCTTTTTAGTATCCGTGCCATTAGGAATTTTAGTTGGTGCCATTAATATGTCGAATAATATTCGTGATATTAAAGAGGATACGATTGGTGGCCGTAAAACACTAGCGATTTTATTAGGTCGTGATAAAGCGATTACAGTACTTGCGATTAGCTTTATCATCTCGTATTTATGGATTATCGGCTTAGTTATTTTAGGTGAAGTGAGCCCGTGGTTATTAATCGTCTTACTATGTGTGCCAAAACCAATTGCGGCCATTAAGAATTTCCGCGAGGGTGAAGGCGTACCACAAAAGCAAGGCCTAGCCATGAAATCAACAGCGATGACCAATACATTTTTCGGTTTCTTATTATCGATTGGTTTAATTATCGCCTATTTAATGAAATAAAAAGTCAGGGAGTGCTTCGCAGCGCTTCCTGTTTTTTTATAGAGTTTTGCTATACCGCTTTTTGAAAAATTATGCTATGATACATCAGTTATTATGAAAAAAGGAGGCACTTTATGGAAACGATGAAAGAAAAATTGAATTTGTTTTCACTAACATGGCCCATCTTTTTAGAGATGCTGTTATTTACGCTGATGGGTATTGTCGATACGCTAATGTTAAGTAAGCTAGCAGATGAAGCAGTGGCCGGTGTTGGGACAGCCAATCAGTTTATTCATGTGACGATTTTAATTATGGAAGTCATCGGTAATGGTGCTTCTATCGTAGTGGCGCAGTATATCGGATCACGTCGTTTAAATGAGGTGCCGAAGATTACCGCTGTTGCGATTTTCATGAATTTAGTGTTCGGCTTAGTTTTAAGTATTCTATTTGTGCTGTTTTCAAAACAGATGATGATCGCGATGAATTTACATGGTGATGTACTGATGTATGCGGAGCAGTATTTAATTATTATTGGTGGCGGGATTTTCCTACAGGCATTAATTAATGCGACGGCTGCCATCGTTCGTGTCCATAGCTTCACGAAGCAGGCGATGTACGTGTCACTTGGCATGAATATCGTGCATATCATTTTAAATTATGTGCTGATTTTCGGTAAGTTTGGGGCGCCAGAGCTAGGAGTGCAGGGGGCGGCAATTTCTTCTGTCATTAGTCGTGGACTAGCACTTATTGTGTTCTTCTGGCTATTGTACCGCGTGCTTGAAGTGAAAATTAAATGGCGTGATTATGTGGCGCTACCGATGGCGTATATTAAGAAGATTTTCAAAATCGGTATTCCGGCTGCGCTTGAGCAAGTATTGTATCAAACTTGCCAAATTTTATTAATGTATTTCGTAACGTATATTAGCGCGGAGGCACTAGCTGCACGTCAATATGCATATAATATTTCGATGTTTACGTATTTATTCGCGATGGCGATTGGTGCGGGGACGGCGATTATTGTCGGGCGCTATGTCGGCGCTGGGCGAAAGGACGAGGCGTATGACCAGGTGTGGCGTAGTGTCCGCTGGGCAATGGGCTTCACACTCGTCATGGTCGCTGTAGTCATTATTTTCCGTGAACCGTTTATGCGTATTTTTACAGACAATGAAGAGGTCGTGAAAATTGGTGCGAGTGTATTAGTGCTCAGTATTTTACTGGAGACAGGTCGTACGGTGAACATTACGATTATTAATACATTGCGTGCGGCAGGAGATGCGACATTCCCGCTCATGCTAGGGATTGTATCGATGCTGTGCATGAGTGTGCCGCTTGGTTACTTCCTTGTGTTCCATTTGGATATGGGCTTACCAGGTATTTGGCTTGCGATTGCGGCGGATGAATGGTTCCGCGCGATTGTTGTTATGATTCGCTGGAAAAGCAGGAAATGGGAGCGCCATATTCTCGTGTCACCAAAATAGCATGGTATACTAAAAGAAAAAATTGCGGAGGCCAAAATTGTGCCTCCTTTTTATATGAGGTGTTTTTGTGGGACTAACAAAAAAACAACGTGCGGCGAACTATTTCGCACAGCATCGTGCGCTACTACAATGTCCGATTTGTCATGAGGCGATGATGGTAGAAGAAAATGGAACAGTGCGCTGCGAGGAGAATCATTCATTTGATATGGCGAAGCAGGGCTATGTCAACATGATGACGCATCCAGCAACATCGATGTACGATAAATCATTATTTGAGGCGCGTAAGGAAGTCATTGATAGCGATTTATACCGCGCTGTCTACAACGTGATTTTAGCAGAGCTAGACGGAGATGTGGCGATTCTTGATACGGGCTGCGGTGAGGGCTCGCATTTAGCGAAATTAAAGGAGAGCTACGCATCTAGCATGGTGGCATCAGGGATTGATATTGCGAAAGAAGGCATCGTGCAGGCGGCGAAAAACTACGCAGATATGATGTGGGTAGTTGGCGACCTAGCGAAAAGTCCGTATGCGGAAAATGCCTTTGATGTCATTTTGAATTTCTTATCACCAGCAAATTACGAAGAGTTTAAGCGTATTTTAAAACCGACTGGGAAGGTTATTAAAATCGTGCCACAGGCGGGTTATTTACGTGAATTACGTGCGCTATTTTTTGCGGATTCAGAGAAGGAATCGTATTCGAATGATAAGACAGTTGCACGCTTTAGTGAAAACTTTGACGACGTGCGCGTACAGCGCGTGACGACGACATTGTCAATTCGCAGTGAGCTTGTACCGTTACTTGCGCATATGACGCCCATGGGCTGGCATCAAGAGCAGCAAATTGAAGCGGGTATGCTAACGGAGATTACGATTGATGTAGATGTACTAATCGGGCAATAAGAAAAGAGACTTTGACCTACGTGTAAAAACAACCGGAATCGCGCTGTGGTGCGGTTCCGGTTTTTCGTTGCGAACGCTAAAAAAGGAAAATGACATGTTTTGTCCTAGTCTCTTTTTTGTATCGTTTTGAATTAGGAATGACGGGGAAAAGACTGAGTGAGGTGAACGGATATGAAATATGTAATTGTTGGAGGCGATGCGGCTGGAATGAGTGCCGCAATGGAAATTTATCGCCATGATAAGGAAGCAAAAATCACAACGTTAGATAAGGGGCAGCATTATTCGTATGGACAATGTGGGCTACCTTATGTGTTAGATGGACGCGTGCCAAATGCCGAGGATGTTGTACATAAAACGGCGGCACAGTTTAATGAAAAGTATGGCATTGACGCACGCACAGGTCATTGTGTGACGAAGGTTGATTGTATTGAGCGCGTTGTATACGGCTATAAAACGGATACGAATGAGCCATTTGAAGAAAGCTATGACCGTCTATTAATTGCAACAGGTGCAGAGCCACGCAAAGCACTTGATGATGCAGACTATCCATTAAAGGGCATCTATTATTTTAAAACAATTCCACATACGAATGATGTGAAGGCGAAAATGGCGGATGTCGAGCATGTCACGATTATTGGCGGTGGCTATATCGCGCTTGAGCTTGCGGAAACATTTACGAATGCTGGCAAAAAAGTACGCATGATTTTACGTGGCAAGCAAGTCGCAAGCTTCTTAGAGTATTCATTTGCTGAAAAAATTCATACGGAACTAAAAGAAAAAGGCGTCGAAGTTATTTTTAATGAAAAGCTGCTTGGCTACGAGGGAGAGGATCATGTGACGGCGGTACGCACCGAGCATGCAAGCTACCCGACAGATATTGTCGTTGAGGCGGTAGGTGTTGAGCCGAATACAGCATTCCTAGAAGATAGTGGTATTTATACATTGAAAAATGGGGCGGTACTGGTGAACCCTCATTTAGAAACAAGCATGCAGTACGTTTATGCGGCAGGAGATTGTGCGTCCCATTATCATAATGTGAAAAGTAAAAATGACTACATCCCGCTCGGTACAACGGCGAATAAACAAGGACGTCTAGCAGGCTTAAATATGGCAGGTATTCCTGATGAGTTCCGAGGGATTGTGGGCACATCGATTTTAAAATGCTTTGATTTACAAATTGGGAAGACCGGCTTAAATGAGCTTGAAGTGCAAAAAGCAGGCTACCAATATGAAACATATACACATGAAGCGGGAAATCATGCAGATTATTACCCAGGTGTTGAGTCGTTGACGCTGAAAATTATTTGGCGTAAACGCACACAGGAGCTACTTGGTATGCAAATCATCGGCAAGGAAGGCGTCGATAAGCGCCTAGATGTTTTTGCGACAGCTCTTCAGCAGCGTATGACGTTACATGATTTATTAGATTTAGATTTATCGTATGCGCCGCCATTTAACTCTGTCTGGGATCCCATTCAACAATTAGCAAAACGACAATTTTAAGAGGTGATACGATGACAATGGAAATTCGATTGCTAGAAGAAATTGACGCGAAAGCATACTGGGCACTGCGTAAAGAAGCATTAAAGCAGGATCCTGGAGCTTTTGGTGAAACGTATACAGAAGCGACAAGTTATGATAATCCGGTCGAGCGTGTCGAAAAGACGATTAAAAAAGATCATGAACATATTTTTGGAGCCTTTATCAATGGGCGGTTATTAGGTGTAGCTACTTTGACACTTGAAACAGCGATTAAAACGAAGCATCGCGGTTATATCGGCTCGGTCTATGTGTCACCAGATGCACGTGGTAACGGTGCAGGCGCCGCGATTATGAAAGAAATTATTAATTGGTCGCGCGAGCATGCGGAATTAGAAAAGCTTGACCTTGGCGTTTTCACAAGCAATGAGCCGGCATTTGAGCTTTATAAAAAACTTGGCTTTGAAGTGGTGGGCATTGATAAAAAGTCTATTCGTGATGAAGACGGGGAATTTATTGATGAATATTTAATGACCTACTTATTATAGAAAAAAGGAGACGAGCTACTGGGCTGTCTCCTTTTTTGTAGGTGATTTTTTAACTTTGCGTGCAATGAGCACAAAAATCGTTAGCCATAAAATCCCGCCAAATGTATCAAGAAATACATCTTGCATCGAAGCAGTACGCCCAGATGTAAAATGTTGATGAAGTTCATCAATACAAGCAAAAAAGAAGGTTACGACAAGTGATAGTACGTAGCGCAGACGTCGTTTAGAAAGCGCAATATAAACCGCAATGGCAATCGCGCCAAATGCTGTAATATGTGCAAACTTACGTACAAGAAATTCTAAAAAGTAATAATAGCCACGTGTCTCAACGGAAATATCCATGCCGTAATACGGAATATGAATACGTGATAATATGCTATTAAGTGGTTCGCCAGGTAACCATTTCATCAAATCAGGTACAATACTTTGTTGCTGGTAGGGTGTAGCTGATGAAATGAAAATAATAATAATCAAGACGATTAATGGTAAAAATTTTATAAAACGCAAAACATCAGCGCCTTTCTGTTAATCCTTAATAATTTACCATAAAAAGATGTCAATTGCATGACAACAATAGCTCAAATAAATAAAGTATTTAGACATTTCATATAATAAATGATAGTATTGGCGATAATAAACAATGAGGAGGAACCTGAATGAATCGATTACCAGCCTATTTAATTTGTATTGTGATTGGCTGTTTAAGCATCACATTTGGCATGACGCGCGTGCTTCCTCCTCATATCCAATGGGCGTGTTTAATTGGTGGTATTTTACTAAATATTATTTCCGTCATTTTACTGTACTTTTTCTTGCAAAAGCAAGATGTCAAAAAACGCATATCTTAAATTAAAAAAAGTCTCACACATGCTATGTGGAGGCTTTTTTAATGCGTAAATACATCCGAGGAGGGAATAGAAATGAGGGAAGGGGGTGCATCCCATGTTAGAAACAGTTATTTTAATTATCATCATTAATGTCACGTATATGACGCTGACAACACTACGCCTAATTATGGTAATTAAGGGATATACAAAGGTTGCCTCCATTTTATCGATGGTTGAAGTATTTGTGTATTTAATCGGTCTGACAATGGTGCTTGATGAAATCTCAAACCCATGGAATATGGCCGCGTACTGCTTCGGTTGGGGACTTGGTGTCTACGTCGGTAGCCTGATTGAACGCCGTCTAGCGCTTGGCTATGTATTATTTGAAATCATTGTCGATGCCGCTGAGTTTGAAATCGTTTCGCAACTTCGTGAACGAGGATATGGTGTCACATCTTGGTTTGCGGACGGGAAGGACGGGCGTAAATTATGTATGACCGTTATCGCAAAACGAAAAAACGAAAAGAAACTGCGCGCGGCGATTTTACAAATGTGGCCGAAAGCATTTATCGTATCGTACGAGCCAAATAAATTAAATGGTGGCTTTCTCGCGAAGCAAATGAGGGGCTAAATGCACAAAACGATAACATGACTATGTTATCGTTTTTTCCATGTCAGGAGGACATATAGTTGTTACTGCAGTTTTTCTAGAAACGAAATTTATCTTTTTATGTCATAAATAGGGAGTGAAAAATTGGATTATTTATGTCAAAAATCGCTCTTTTAAACGTAAATTTTTTGAAAAAACAAAATAATTTAAAGATTTTATCTAAATAGGGCTTTAATTTTTTGAAAATTCATTTACAATATTTACATATAGGAAGATAAAAGCCGACGATTCAATGCGAAGTTTTTGTATTTTTGTCACATCAATTTGTCCACAGGTAGTTGACGAGTTGGTGGAAAAAGGTCACGATACAAAGTGGGACGGATTGGTCCGAAATTTTGTAAAGGCTGGAGATAAAAATGTATAAACGAGTAGCAAGGTTTGTAATTTGGTTTTTAGGATTATTTAACAAAGTAAAGGTTTATAACAAGAATAATTTACCGACAGAGGGCGGCTATATTATCGCTTGTACGCATACAGGTTGGATTGATATTTTGAATCTAGGTGTTTCTATTTATCCAACGCCAATTCATTTCATGGCGAAAAAACAACTTTTTGATATTAAGGGGCTTGGCTGGTTTATCGGGAAAATGAATGCTTTTCCAGTTGATCGCGATAATCCAGGTCCAAGTGTAATTAAAGTACCGCGTCAGCTTTTAAAAGAAGGCAAGGTGGTAGGGATTTTTCCGAGTGGCACGCGAAATGTCGAGGGAGATTCTTTGAAACAAGGGACAATTACAATCGCGCAATTAGCCAAGGCGCCAGTAGTTCCCGCAGCATATATCGGGCCGAACAATCCGAAAGATGTCTTCAAGCGTCAAAAGGGATATTTAATTTTCGGAGAGCCTTTTTATGTAGAGGCGAAGGGTAAAGAAGATCGCGATGAATATACTCACCGCTTAGAACAGACAATTGACGAGCTTCGACAAGAATTACAACGAAAAATTGCTGCTGAGAAATAGTCAACCGCAAAGGGGATACTACATGCGATAAACTATTTTTGGGAATGCTGCTACTTGCAAATTCATACAAAATTAGGAGTGGTGGATTCGATGGTAACAGTTAACATTTTAGAAAATACAGAACAAGGTAAGGCCGTACATGAAAAATCAGCAGTAGAGTTAATGGCAGAACACCGTAGCCAAATTATTTTCAAAAAACGCATGAATGTAGGCTTAACACAGTCTGAGCTTGCAGAAAAAGCGAATGTTACTCAAAAAACAGTTAGCCGCATCGAACGTGGAGATACAAAGGTCCGCGAAACAACATTACAAAAAGTTTATGAAGTTTTAGGCATCACAGAACAACATCTAGAGGATCTAAAACAATACATAAACTAATAGGGGTTTACGTATAAAATAGGAGTGATTAGGTGAAGGGAACCTAGTTGCTCCTTTTTTTGTCTAATGTACTGTCGTGAATAGCGCAATTTTAAAAAGAATGGCATAATATTGAAGAATTCATAAAATTAAAGGTGATGAGAAAATGGAAGCAAAGCAAAGTAAATCAAAAGAGCTTTTATCATGGGTCGTACCAATTCTTGTAGCGGTTGTTATTGCATTTGTTGTACGTCAATTTTTACTAGCACCCGTAACCGTAAAAGGTGAATCGATGGAGCCAACCTATCATAATAATGATCGTGTCATGATTTTAAAGCCAGGTGGTCTTGATTATGATGACGTCATCGTATTCCAATCTCCTGTAGAAGATGATCATTATATTAAACGTATTATCGGCTTACCAGGCGATAACGTCGAAGTGAAAGATGAAAAACTTTACGTGAATGGTAAAGAAGTAAAACAAGATTATATTAAAGAAGCAGCTGCACAATATGAAAAAGAGACAGGTCTTAAATATACAGAGGACTTCACAATGCAAGAAGTAACTGGTAAAACAGAAGTACCGAAAGATTCTTATTTCGTATTAGGTGATAATCGCCCAAATAGTAGCGATGGGCGTGCGTATGGCTTTATTACAAAAGATGCAGTGGATGGGAAAGTATTATTCCGCTACTGGCCTTGGAACTAACAAATAAATGGGTTAGAGGGAGTGATTTCTTCTAGCTCTTTTTTAATGGAGGAAAAGAATGAAAAAGGTAGTATTCATTTGTTTAGGCAATATTTGTCGCTCACCGATGGCAGAGGCGATTTTTCGAGATTTAGTAAACCAACAAAACCTAGAAGCGGCATTTACGATTGATTCAGCGGGAACAGCCGGCTGGCATGAGGGAGAGCGCCCGCATAAGGGGACGCTTGCGAAGCTTAAAGAATATGGTATTTCAACAGAAGGCATGCATAGTCGCCCGCTGACGAAAGAGGACGGCGAGCGATTTGATTATTTTATTTGCATGGACGAGAGTAATGTTGAAAATACGCGCCGTATTTTAGGTGGAGACAAAGAAGTCATTCGCTTGCTTGATTTAACCACACATACAGTAAAAGAAGTACCAGACCCATATTATACGGGGGATTTTGAGGAAACCTATCAGCTTTGCTTAGAAGGCTGCACGAAATTACTAGAGAAATTGTGCTAATAGATATGAGCAGGAGGCAATAAATGCTTCCTGTTTTTTTTATATTTTGAGTAGTTTAAAAGATATAGATATTTGCGAATGGCAGGTCTATGGGAATGAAATAGGAAACGAAAAAAATAATAAAAGAGGTGTAACACAAAATGAATAAGCATAAGCTAATGATTATTTTAACATCGTTGACCGTAATGCTTATGATCGTCGTCATGATTTTACATCAGCAATTTCATTTCCTAGCAGACTATCAACTGATGCATCATGAAGGAAAACATCGCTGGTCGATTGAGTTACTACGTTGGAGCTTTTTTAGCATAGCAAATGTTGTTACTTGCTATGAGTACGATATTGTATAAACGTAATCCAAATCATGACATGCTACCGACTGTACTGACGCTTTCAAATACCTTTGCATCGATGGCGATTATTGCGATGGGTAATGGCATGGTGGAGTATCATTTTTCCATTTTTATGGTGCTTGCGATGATTGCTTTTTTAGGGTCTGTTCGTATGATTGTGGTGAGTACGATTCTTTTTGCGGTACATCATTTTGCAGGTTATTTTTTATTTCCGGAACTGATTTGTGGTACACATGACTATCATTTTAGATTACTTATGATTCATGCTGTATTTTTAATTTTTACGAGTGCGGCGAATATCGTGCTAATTGTACAGCGTAATCAGGCGATTAAAGAGGAGGAGCACACGAGACAGCAGTTATTAACAGAGGAACGACAGTCGATTTTGACGGTTTTTGAACGAACAGTGACACACTTACAGCAAACAGCAGAGGAACTCGTATCAAGCTCTGTAAAATCACATGAATCCATTGAGCATACGCGTGAGTCGATTACGAATTTATCGACAACAATGGATTTACAAGTACATGATTTAGAATCGTCTGAGCAGAAAATGATGGCATTAAGTGCCGATTTAGCAACTGTCACACAGCTTGCAGTAGAGGGGCAGCAAAAGGCACAGTATGTTTCGGAGAATGCGATGAATGGTCAACAGCTTATTGGCAATACACAACAGCAATTTAAAAAATCAACAGCATCTGTGCATGAGCTCGCATTGACAATTGAAACGTATCAGCAGCAGGTACAGCAAATTGACCAACTGGCACAAAAAATTAATGGCATTGCACGACAGACGAAACTGCTGGCATTAAATGCCTCGATTGAAGCGTCACGGGCTGGTGCGCACGGTGCAGGTTTCGCAGTAGTGGCAAGTGAGGTATCGGCGCTTGCGGAGGCGTCAGATAAGATAGCATTGTCCATTCAACAGCAAAGCACAACCAGTATTACGCATGCAAAGCAAATGCTCGGCGATATGCAAACGGTCGTGTCGCAGTTAAACGATAGTGACGCGTATATGAATGATTCTGAAATGACCTTTAAACAAATTACACAGGACACGCTAAGTACGACGGAGCTCTTAACACAATCTGCTAGCTATTCATTAAAAGTAGACGAAACTTCGAAGGCGACGCTTGAGAATTTGTATCGTCTCACGTCACTATTAAAAGAAAATCAGCAGACGACCGTAGTAATTATGAATCAGGCGGAGCAGCAAGTCAGTAGCGTCAAAAATACAGCAGAACTCGTGCATGTTTTGCATCAAATCTCATCGGATATGGTACAAACAGCTGAAAAACTGAGAAAAGCGTAAAACAGTGGTGTTAACCGCTGTTTTTTTGTGGGAAAATAAGGGTATATCAACGACAAAGTGAGGTGTTTCGATATGGAATGGAAAGGCAGAAGAAAAAGTAGCAATGTCGAAGACCAACGTGGTAGAAGTGGTGGCGGACTAGCACTTGGCGGTGGTCTTGGTGGTCTCGGAATTATCGTTGTCATTATCTATACATTACTTGGTGGCAATCCAACGGACATTATGAATAACTCTTCTACGAATCAAACAAATCAAGCAACACAAAATTATGAGCCAACTGCTGAAGAGGAAGAGCTTGCAGATTTTGTGAGCGTTGTGCTCGCTGATACAGAGGATGTATGGAAGGATGTTTTCAAAGAAAATAACTTAACATACAAAAACCCAACGCTCGTATTATTTACGAACAGTGTATCGACCGCTTGTGGTAGTGCAACTTCCGCAGTTGGGCCATTTTATTGTCCGGGTGATCAGAAGCTCTACATTGATTTGAGTTTTTATCAGGAATTAAAAAATCAGTTTAAGGCACCTGGTGATTTTGCGATGGCGTACGTCGTAGCACATGAAGTTGGACATCATGTGCAGTATTTATTAGGTACATCAACAAAAGTAAGTAAAGAACAGCGCCAAGTATCAAAAGAGCAGGCGAACGCCTTGTCTGTAAAGCTTGAGTTACAGGCGGATTATTATGCGGGCGTATTCGCGCATCATAATAAGCAATATTTAGATAAGAGTGATTTCTCAGAGGCGATTAAAGCAGCAAGTGCAATCGGTGATGATACACTTCAAAAACAAGCACAGGGCTATGCCGTACCAGAAACATTTACGCATGGTACTTCTGCACAACGTATGAAATGGCTAGAACGAGGCTATGAATACGGCGATTTAAAACATGGCAATACATTTAACGCCTCAGATTTATAGGGATACCTACAAGCAGAAATCATAGCTTATGCTGGTTTCTGCTTGTTATTTTTTGTGAAAGGTCGCATCCTTTTTTGTAGATTACGTCTCCTTTTCTGTTGAAAAGGGATGGACCTTGTATAACTTTTCCTTTTTCCGAGTATTCGAATAGTGTATAATAAAGTCCATTAATGGCTCGTCCTTCTGTGGGCGCTATTTTTCTGCCCACAACGTCATTTAAATGTATCCTAATTTTGAAAGAGAGTGAAATTACATGGGACGTAAGTGGAATAACATTAAAGAAAAAAAGGCAGCAAAAGATAAAGATGCTAGCCGTATTAACGCTAAATTTGGTCGTGAAATTTATGTAGCGGCAAAATCAGGCGAACCTGATCCAGAATCAAATGGCGCTCTAAAAATCGTTTTAGAACGTGCAAAAACATATAGCGTACCAAAACACATCATCGACCGCGCAATCGACAAAGCGAAAGGTAATGTGGATGAAGTATTCGACGAATTACGCTACGAAGGTTTCGGTCCAAACGGTTCAATGGTAATCGTAGATGCCCTAACAAACAACGTAAACCGTACTGCTTCTGACGTACGTGCTGCTTTCGGTAAAAACGGCGGTAACATGGGCGTAAAAGGTTCAGTAGATTATATGTTCACAAAAACAGCTGTTTTCGGTGTAGAAGGTAAATCGGCAGACGAGTTATTAGAAACATTTATCATGGCTGACATCGACATTCGTGACGTATTTGAAGAAGGCGATGTAACAATTATCTATGCTGAGCCAACAGACTTCGCAAAAGTAGATAATGCATTAAAAGCGGAAGGCATCGAAGAATTCACAGTAGCTGAAATTTCAATGCTTCCACAAACAGAAGTACAACTTGATGACGAATCGAAAGCACAATTTGAAAAAATGATTGATGCTTTAGACGAGCTTGAAGATGTACAACAAATTTTCCATAACGTAGAGCTTTAATTTTTCGTTTTACGGCTGAAGCAGGTAGCGTATGTAAATGCGCTACCTGCTTTTTTGCGTTAAAAATGAACGTTTCCATTATATGTGTACAGTTTGTGTAAAATGTTTCGTTTGATTGTAAGTATCTGCATTAAATAGTAAAATAGGTTTATATAGAAGGAAGAAAAAATGGAATATGCGTTACTATATTCCTTATTTTAGGGGGAGAGTATGAAAAAGTATTTTAATTTTCGTAAGTTAAAAACAAAGGTTTTAATGGGATTTGCGGCCGTACTCGTGTTGAATTTAATGTTGAGTATTTATAGCATTACTTCCATTAATAAAATCAATTCGGGTCTAAAAGATTTAGGGAATCAAAAGCTACCACTGCTTGTGAATGATGAGAAAATGTCGTTTAATATTGCGGAGCGCATCGCGTTAGTGCGCGGGTATTTATTAACTGGTGAGCAAGATTATAAGGATAAATTTGAAACGTATTCGACAGAAGCAGAGGAAATTGCGGCTAATCTTGAGCGCATGTCGACTTCTGCAGAAACAAAGGCATTGCTTGAAAAAAATACACAGTGGTCAGATATTATTACGAATGAAGTGTTCGTAGCCTATGACAATGGTGAAAAAGAACAAGCCTCTGAACTTTTACAAGGCGAGGCACAAACGTATGCGCGCGATATTATGGAAGGCTTTAACCAAATTGCGACAGACCGTGAAACGCAGGTATTAGAAGACAGTAAGACAGCGATAACTGTTGGGGAAAACATCATTAAAATGTCGATTACTGTGTCGGTAATTATTTTAATTGTTGGGGTGGGTATCGCGCTCTTTACAGCAACAACGATTACAAAACCGCTTAATCGTGTTATTCGTCAATTACGCGCCGTTGCAGATGGTGACTTGACGGGCGATAAAATCGACACGAATTTACGCGATGAAACAGCGCAGCTTGTCGATATTAGCAATAAGCTACTAGAAAAGAACAATGTAATGTTACAACAGATTAAGAAAAATGCGGAAGTACTTTCTGCGCATAGTGAAGAGCTACATCAATCGGCGAATGAAACGATGGAAGGCTCAAATCAAATTGCGATTACGATGAATGAATTAGCACAAAGCGCCGAGTCACAAGCAGGGAACTCTGGTGATATGTCATCGAAAATGGAGAAATTTACGCGTCACCTAAATGATGTCAATGATAGCGGTACGCAAATTCAGCATCACGCAACGACCGCATTAGACAATACAAAAGATGGTCAAGCGTTGATGAATGATTCAGTGCAACAAATGGTTGAAATCGACCATATCGTCAAAGATTCCGTGACGAAAGTGCATCATTTATACGACCAATCAAAAGAAATTACACAGCTTGTTGAAGTCATCCAAGAAATTTCGGATCAAACGAATTTACTGGCGCTAAACGCGGCAATCGAAGCGGCGCGTGCAGGCGAGCATGGTAAGGGCTTTGCGGTTGTCGCTGATGAGGTGCGTAAATTAGCGGAACAAGTATCTAGCTCGGTGTCAGATATTACGGGCATCGTGAGCGGTATTCAACAAGAAACAAGCGATGTAGTAGATGCCTTGCAAACAGGTTATGCGGCTGTCGAAAAAGGGACGGCACAAATTCAACATACAGGTGATAATTTTACGACGATTCACGATGCGATTGTCGAAGTGGCACATAATGCGAGCGAAGTATCTCAAAACTTAACAGCAGTGCTAAGCGAGAGCGTTGACATGACGCATATTGTGGAGGATAATGCCGCGCTAACAGAAGAATCGGCCGCTGGTATTCAACAAACGACCGCTTCTGTTGAGCAGTCAAGTATGTCGATGTATGAAGTAACTAAAAGCGCCGATGAACTTGCGGCGACAGCAGAAAACTTGATGGAATTAGTAAGTCGTTATAAATTAAAGGAATAGACCGTAAAAGAGAGGAATCAAAACCTCTCTTTTTTTAAATGAGGTGATGGTAATGAAAAAGATTTTTGGCGCTTTATCAATGGTAGCTGCTATATATAGTTTAACGAGCGTTGCGCTAAGACGAGGGCACTATCCAAAAGCGAATGGAGTTTATCCATATGTGCTTGTATTAGGCGCAAAGGTACAACGTGATGGGACACCAACGAATGCGCTACGTTACCGTCTAGATGTCGCGGCAGCGTATGCGACGCGTTATCCGCATGTGCACGTCATCGTTTCTGGTGGTCAAGGCTTTGATGAAAATCATACCGAGGCCTCGGTTATGAAGCGTTATTTGACGAAGCAGGGAATTGATGCGGCGCGCATTACCGAAGAGGACCGCTCGACATCGACGTATGAAAATATTGTTTTTACACATAAGCTCCTACCAGAAATGACGCAGGTGACCATCATTTCAAATGACTATCACTTAGAACGGGCGAAGGTACTCGCGAAGTGGCAGGGCTTAAAGGTGGATACGCTTGGTGCGAAAACGCCAGGGGGCATTCGTCGTAAAGTACGTGAACGAGAGAAACTAGCGATTTTACGCGCTTGGCTTTTTGGTCGCTAAGTTATCCACAGGTGTATAAAAAGGAATTATTCTATA
>ERZ808028.571-NODE-571-length-29639-cov-9.939145_pt1 | contig 29639 bp, 26 predicted proteins | sample MGYA00380184_ERZ808028 | MGnify/ENA primary metagenome ERZ808028 (study PRJEB31490, sample SAMN06133397) | mouse gut metagenome | isolation source: J8_1 | host: mice | place: China: Chengdu | collected 2015-05 ...
ACTGATAAGGGCAACAATGAACGTACAGAACAAAAAGAAATCCTGATATGTAATCATTGTATCGCCCTCCTTTCTTTCGTCTGGAGGGCTTTTATACCCTCCGAAGAATAAGAGGGGTAATGCCGCCTTTGGCTCTCTGGTTTCCCATGTCACAAAGTATATCATAAGTCCGTCTATTCATCAATCACATTTTGATATTAAGTATTGAAAGTAATGTATGCAAAAATAGTATCAAAAGTTATTGACAACAACAATAATAAGAAGTAAAATAGAAGTATCAAAAAAGACGAACGATAGAAGTGATACTGAAAGAGAGGGCATTGATTATGTGTGTGTATGGATATTGCCGGATAAGTACAAAACAGCAGAGTATTGACAGGCAGATTAGAAATATTAAGGGCAGTTATGATAAGGTTGTGATAATACAGGAAGTATATACAGGAACAAAGCAGGACAGACCAGAATGGAATAAGTTGTATAAGAAAGCCAAAGCAGGAGATACTATTATCTTTGATAGTGTATCACGAATGAGCAGGAATGCGGATGAGGGTTTTTGTCTGTATGAGGAATTATATAATAAGGGCATAGAGCTTGTATTTCTGAAAGAGCCGCATATCAACACAAGCACATATAAGAAAGCATTAGAAAGCAATATATCAATGACCGGAACAAATGTTGACTTTATCTTAGAGGGCGTGAATAAGTACCTTATGTCGCTTGCAAAGGAACAGATAAGACTTGCTTTTGAGCAGTCGGAGAAAGAAGTACAGGACTTGCACCAGAGGACAAAAGAGGGTATAGAAACAGCGAGATTAAACGGTAAGCAGATCGGACAGAAGCAGGGGGCAAAGCTGACAACAAAGAAATCTATTGAAGCAAAGAAGCAGATACAGAAACACAGCAAGGATTTTAATGGTGCATTGTCAGATGCGGATTGCATGAAGCTGATAGGGCTTGCAAGAAATACATTCTATAAATATAAGAGAGAATTGAAAGCAGAATAAGGATTGTTTAGGCAGGGTTCATAATGGACTGCTGCCTTTTGTTTTTGTTCTAAATATCATGCGGTGGGGGTTTTATAGGGAAACGCCGCATAGGGGTAGTTAGCGCCTTTTTCTGCCGGGCATTTTCAAAAAGGCTTAGTCCTGTTGCCATTCAAAATATTTTTAAAATATGCAAAAAGGCGGTTTTGTGATAAAATAAAAGAGAAGTCATTGCTTTTGCGGGCTGACTTCTCTTTATATTCTGCATCTACTCAAATTATAGCAAAGGGGTAGGTGCATTGCAATGACGAATGAGCAAATTGTTTCTGAAATTAGGAACGGTTATTCTGTAACGGATTATATGCAATTACTGTATGAAAGCAATCTGCCATTGATTAAAAAATTCATAAAGCCTTATACCGCCTATGAGTGTGAAGCCGACCTATTGCAAGAATCCTATTTTGGATTGTGGGAAGCGGTACAGCATTATGAAACGTCTGCTAATGTGCGGTTTATGACTTATGCGGAATATTGGATAAGGCAGTCAGTACAACGCTATCTTGAAAAATGCGGCTCTACGGTACGAATACCAAGTCACACAAGGCAGAAAATAGCACGTTACAGGAAAGCCGTACAGAAGTTGGAGCAGGAATCAGGCAGAGCGCCGACAGACAATGAAATAGCTGATAAAATGCGTGTACCTGTAGGACTGCTGCAGGAATTGAAAATACAGATGCAGGGGGTAGCCAGTTTAGACATCCCTTTAGCAGATGATAACAGTTTGACACTTGCCGATACCATACAAGCTGATTTTAGCCTTGAAGATGAAACAATAGATAAAATGTATGCCGAACACTCTAAAAGCCAACTATGGTGCATTGTGGAGCGTTATACAAGCGACAGAGAGAACAGCATAATAAAAGAGATATTCATAAATAATCGGACAATGGCAGCAGTCGCAAGGGAACAGGGCGTAACCATAGACAGAATACGCCAGATAAAGGAAAAAGGACTGCGGCGGTTACGGATAGGCAAGGCAAAACGTGAATTATTGAAAAAATTTGATATTGTGGAAGCCGGGGCATACAGAAACAGTATGAATAAATTCAATGAGCATGGGTTTACTTCTACGGTGGAGTATATCGCTTTACGCAGGGCAGAATTACAGGCAGAGTATGAAAAGCATAAAAGACAGGTAGAAATTATGCTTGAACAGAGAAAAAGAAAGTGTTTGTAAGTGTTTAAAAATAGATAAAAATGTTTTTTCGTAACACACTTGTAGCACACAAATAGCCTGTAAAGCCTTATTTTATGCGGTTTGGAGTTCTCGAAGAGATAAGCAAACGGAATATCAAACATGGATTTCAATCCCCAGAACTTATGCGTTTTGGGGATTTTGTCTAGTTTTTGTATAAAATGCCAGTAGATATTTATCAGAAAGTGAGTATAATATAAGTAAGAAGTTCAGTTGAACCTCTTATTATTCTGCCGGAACTGCATATCGGCATTTATAGAAAAGGTGCAGATGCAAATATTTTTCGCTACCCAGCGAGCGACTAACAAATGGCTGGGATACGAATATTTGTGCTCCGCTTAACAGCGGAGCATTTTTTGTACATAGGAGATATTTTGAATACGGGTAATTTTTATTTTATCAAAGATGAGTATTATAAGAGGTTTCCCAAATGTGGATTAATGGGAAATAAGGATAGTGATGAGGCAGGAGTGCATGGGAGACCCTGTTTCTATTGTTTTGAGATGGATGGATATTTTTGGATGGTGCCTATATCATCTAAAACGGAAAAATATAGGGCATTATATGAGGAGAAGAAAAAGCGATATAAGGAATATGATGGTTTACGGTTTGGATATGTAAATGGAAAGTACAGAGCTTTTTTAATACAGAATGTTTGTCCAGTGAGTGAAGAATATATTGATTGTCAGTATATGATTGAAAACAATACTGTGCCTGTTAAGATAAATGATAAACTGTCAGCAGAAATAAATGGTATTGTGAGAAAGGTGATCAGACTAAATAAAAGAGGAATCAGGATTGTTTTGACGGACATAAATAATATTTTGAATGGATTGAATAAAACAAAGTGAGTGAATATGAATGTTTATGGGTAAGTGACACGTAACTAACAAAATGCTAATAAATGCCGTATTTTAGGCGTTTGAAACTATCGAAGCGATAATTCTCTGGAATTTTTCTCCTGCGATAAGCAGAACAATTATACAGATGCAAGAATATGGACTCCGCAGGTTTTCCTGCGGAGTTTTTATCTTAACTTTTCAGGAGATTAGGGGTATAATAAATTTAATGTAATACGAACTATGGAGGTGCTATTATGTGTGATGTTAAAAAATATGAAAAAATCTATGAAGATATACAAAAACTGCAGCCAGAAGACACTTTACAGCTTGTACTGGAGGCCGAAACGGAAGAACAAAGAAATTTTTATGAAATGGTTGGTGATTTTCTTCTGCAAAAAAAGCAGAGGCAGGTAATTGAAAGGAATCTCTTTTAGTGAAAAAATATATTTTAGTAGCAGGAGTCAATGGGGCAGGTAAATCAACATTGTATCAGTCATTGCAAAGTCTACATGATATACCGAGAGTGAATACAGATGAAATATTGAGAGAATTTGGTGATTGGAGAAATATGACTGATATTATGACTGCGGGAAAAATGGCGGTAAAGAAAATCGTCAGGTATTTTGATGAGGGCATCACATTTAATCAGGAGACTACATTATGTGGAAAATCCATTTTAAGCAATATAGCAAAAGCAAAGAAAAGAAGATATTTTATCGAACTGCATTATATCGGGGTTGAGAATACAGACATTGCAAAAGAAAGAGTAGCCAGGCGTATAAAACAGGGCGGTCATGGTATTGCAGAGCAGGATATAGAAAGAAGATTTGTGGAGACATTTGATAATTTGAAAAAGGTTTTGCCGGAAAGCAATCTGGCAGTATTCTATGATAACACAATAGAATTTCGCAGGTTTGCAATATATAAGAATGGAAACCCGGTTAGGGTTTCGCATAATGTGCCGAAATGGTATGAAAAATTTGTGGCAGATATGGAGCAAAAATCATCGTGTGATTTTATAAATCATTATGGATAACTGACACGTAACTTACAAATGCATAAATAATGTTGAAAAATCGGGATTCTAAGTTCTATCAGAATAATTTTGATTTTAAGGATTCGTTGACTTTTAGCATATTCCTTTTGGCATTGCTTACATTCGTTTTTACGTTTTGTAAGTAATTCTACATAGAAAAACCACCCCAAAACTTTGACCGAGCGAGGGGTGGATTTTTCTATTTCCATTTTGTAAGGTCAACCCACCTTGTGGGCGGTTGTCTTTTTACGTTTTCACTATACCATAAGCAGGCAGAGTGTTCAAGTGGAAAATCACTTATGAGACGGTGCAGGGCAGTGTGAGACAATACGGGAAAGAAACAAAAGGCGGGACGGCATCTGCCCTTTTTGACCGACAATTTTTTTGATGAATTCAGATGCAGGAATATTCATAAGTTCGTTTACTCATCAATTACATTTTAATAATGAGCATCAAAAGTGATGCATACAAAAATAATATCAAAAGTTATCGGCAGCAGCCATTATCATATTGGTGAACAAAAAAAGCTTTTTTGTGAACAAAACAGACAGGAGCGGTATACTTTCTTGCGGCTCCTTCAATGAAAATGGTATAATTCTCAAAAAATGACGGGATATCATAGCCCGAAAATATACACGTGGTGGATGTAGTGATGAAGAAGGACATTCTATCTCTGAAAAGTATTTATCAATTTCTGGTGATCAGCGATTATCCCATATTCTGCACGGGGATCATTTCCAAAAACAATCATACAGGACTTACACTGACTAAATTCTGGCAGGACAATATTCTGATTGAGTTTCGCACGCATAAATATGGCAGACAAATCTGGCGCACAGAAGGTGGTCGCAACCGTTACATTTCCGAAATCTGTAACAGAAATGGCAGATTAGGTTTTTACGGTGTATATGCAAAGGAGATTTACGATGCGGCAAAGCCGGAAACGGTGCTTCGTCAAATCAGACAGTTCATGAGTTTTCTGCTGGAAAGACAGTTTCATTATAGCGCTTTTATGCAAAAACTGCCGGCCTATATAGAACTGCTTTCCGTTCAGGATGCGTGCTTTTCTGAAGCGGCATGCAGATTTTTCAGGAATGCATTGGACAGAAGACATGATTTTGACGGACAGGGCAGCATTGGGCAGACATTCTATTGCGGATGGTTTTTGACATTCTTCATGTTTCATGCTCTTGCGGGAAACGGTGAAGGAGAAGCGGTATTGTGCAGTCTGCGGGAAGACAAAAAGTTGTCCCTGGATGCGCTTTATAAGATCTATCAAGAAGACAATGCACGGAAAGAAACCAGAGCTGTATTTCTGACAGGGCGGAATACGGAGCTTTGTGCTGCGCCGTTAAAGACGGGGCATTTTTTTGGCAGGGAAAAGGAATTGTTTGAACTGCGGGAGATGCTTATGCAGGGCGGTAGATATCTGGTGAGTGGTATCGGCGGTATTGGTAAGACGGAATTGATGCGGCAGTTTTTGAAGTACTGTGAGGAAGAGGCTTTGGCAGACTGTATCTGTGTTGTTCAGTATGAGAAAAGTCTGGTAGACAGTCTGGTAAGAGCTTTTCCCGAAATACGGGGAGCGGACAGAGAGAAGAATTTCAGAGAGGCGTTGGCCAGGATTCGTATGCATGCGGGGGAGAGGATTCTGATCGTAATCGACAATATGAACTGCAGCCAACAGCAGGATCCGGATATCGAGATGCTTGATAAGATTCCCGGGACCATTTTCGTCACATCTCGTTATCAGAAACTTGCAGGATTTGAAACTTACCAGATACATACCATCGAAAAAGAAGCTGGAAGCCTGATTTTCAGAGATCATTACAGAAAAAAGCTGACAGAGAATGACAAAAAGGCGTTGGAGATTATCCTGCTTGAGGATGTCTGGTGCCATACGCTGACTTTGCGTCTTCTGGGCTGTGTGGCGAGAACAAGAAGCTGGACAGTACAGGAATTGCTGATGCGTCTGCAAAAAGGAGAAATGCCCATTTCCCTGCAGGAACAGGGAGGGTATGCAGGATTAAAGCAAGTTTATCGCAGGATGTATGCAGCATCGGGGCTGAAAAGAAATATGAACAGTCTGCTGAAGGTTTTTGCAGCCTTGCCATATGAGAGCTACAGTACGACTTTTGTGGAAACATATCTGAGAGACTTTATATGTAGTGGCGGGGAGGGTAACATAGATATATCAGCGAGTCTTGAGAACTTGTGGATAAGCGGTTGGCTGGAAAAGCGGGAAACGGGATATTCCATGCATCCATTCATCGCGGAGTGCATTTTGGAAAAACTGCCAGTGGAGAAGGAGTTAACGCCTTTTTTTGAGCGTATCATTGCCGCGTGGGAGGATGTGGTTGGAGAATTCTGTATCGAAAATATAAGAGAGATACGGTACATATGGTATGAAAAGCGGAAGGATTCCAAACAACAGGTAATGGAGGCTACCCTGCTGGCTTTTTCCGCGGCAAAGAAGTTAACCGGCAGATTGAGTGAACGACTGTTACAGTTACTGCTCCTGGCCGCCGAAATAGAGAGCATCGGATATGGCACAGCCAAGGAAGGACTGGATTTCCTGATCGATCTGCGGGCACGATGCAGGGGGATATCAGCGAATACAAAAATGTACTTGAATATGCTGCTGTGCTGTTATGGATATGAAAACATTCGGGAACTGGACAGTGAATACAATAAGCATATGGATGATCCGGAGATATCTGAGAAGCTGAAATACGCCTGTGCCTATGAACTGGGCAGACGTTATGAGAAGAGCAGTGAGCTTGAGCGGATGGAGGAACTGGCGGAGTATCTGTGGCAGAGTAATATTGATGATTACCGGGTTGAGGCATGCCTTTTGAAGGCGGGATATGTAATGCAGAAAAATGGAGATTTTGGCGCATACATGGAGTGGCTTGAAAGAGGATTGGAGATCGCAAGGAGAAGCAGCCGTGAAAAGAGCAGGGATATGGAAGAGCTTATATGTGCACTCTGCAGTGTATATATACCTTTGAGGAAATTCGATCATGCAGAAAGGATGCTTCAGGAAATGGAAGCTCTGCTGCGCGGAGAGAAGACGTATTTTCTCCAATGGAAGATTAAGTTATATAAAGGCAGTGTGGATTTGTACAGAGAGCAGAATGGATACGGCATAGAGAATCTGACGGAGGCATGCCGGATCGCGGAATCCCTTTTTGGTGGCAGAGAAGAAATTTGTTATGCGGATAATATGTCAGAATTGGCTATGGCATGTAATAAGGCAGGACGGCGCGAGGAATCCTGTGCATATTATAAGAAGGCATTGGCTGTTTATGATAAATTCCCAAAACTACACTTTCCCAAGTATCGTATATTAAACAATATGAGCGTTGTGTTTTTAGATTGGGGGAAGCCTGAGGAAGCCCTTAAGTATTTGACGGAAGCCTATCCGTTAGGAAAGGCCCTCGGAGGGCTTTCAGAGGCGGAATCTGCGAACAATTTCTCAAGAGCCTGGCGTATGTTGGGTGACAGGGAGAAGGAGCTTGCCTGTTTGAAAAAGGCCCTGCCGGTACTTGAAGAAAATTACGGCAGTGATCATCCTAAGGTGGTGGATGCGAAGAAGAGATTGCAGGAGGGAAAGAGCGAGTAGATTATTTACGCGCAAGAGTGAGTTTTTTTGTAAGCACGCTTTTGGATTAGAGGATGAATTGGATTAGTTTGTGTATGTCGAAAATCTCAGAGGTGATGTAAAATCTATTTATCGAATGGATAGTAAACTATGATAAGAGAACAAATAGTGGAATTATCACTCCAGAAAAGGAATGTACGTTGGAAAAAATATGAGGAACATAAAATCAGGGGGATATCATGGAGAACATTTTTACATCCGTTACTGATAAAAATGGTCAAAATAAATCGGATGTTTACCAGACAGAAAATACATCTGATCGGTGACAGGCGACATATGGGTACAACTCCGGTTATTTATGGATTTACACATGTTGGTATTGAAGATGTTCAGATATTAACAGAAGCTGTGAAAGAACATGTTATTCTTTTTGCGGGTGATCCGCAGGTCACATATTATACTTTTGGCGGTTTCTTATTTTGGCTCAATGGGGTAGTATGGTGTGATACAGAATCAAAGACTGATAGAAAAGTTGCGACAGAGATAGCAATGCAATATTTGAGACAGGGTAAGAACCTGGCCATTTACCCGGAGGGGATATGGAATATTACACCTAACCTGCCTGTTATTCCGTTATTTCCTGGTATCATAAGAATGGCACAGGAAACCAAATGTGGAATTGTTCCAGTAGCTGTTGATTATAGTGGAAACGATTACTATGTTAATATTGGTGAAGAGTTTTATGTGACCGATAGTAGAGACGCGGAGGAAATGGAAAAAGCCAGAAAAGAGTTAAGGGATCAAATGGCGACTTTAAAGTGGGAAATTTGGGAAGTCATGCCTCATGGTGCACGGGCAGAATATGGGCAGTATAGAGACTGGAAAAACGAATTTGTCAAGTCCATTTTAGAACAATGGAAAGACAAAAAAGGCAGGAATATATATACAGAAGAACTTGTTAAGCGACGGACATATAGAGAGTAACATGAAGTTTTTTGAAATTTATGAGAAACCGGCAATCCAAGGCAGTTTGATTTATGATTTAGTTGAACGACGTGCGCGGTGTTGGTAGACAGGAGAGTAAAGCAGTGAACATTTTGGGTGATTTACAGAGACAGATGTATGAAGGAAAGATTACAGAAGAAGTATATTATGAAAAATATTATTTTTACCGAAAGAAAGAGGAAAAAAGTGGCATAGCAATTTATCGCTTAAGGCAAGAAAAAAATTACATGGTGTTATTTTAGCAATCTATAGAATGAAAAACCGGCTTGGTGGATTTAGCTATGAATTTATTGATAATAAGAGTTGTAGGAACATAAATAAACCTATAATTTTTGCAATTACCCATGTGGGGAAATATGATATTGAGATAATAAGTGAGGCAATTAAAGAACATTATTATCTTTTGTCAGGAGATTTCGAACATATACAGGGAGTGATAGATGCTCCTTTTTTAGGAATAAATGATGTGATCTATTTTAATGAGAAAATAAAAGATGACAGAGCATCGGTATCAGGCAGAATGATAGAAATATTAAAGCAGGGCGGGAATTTGATGTATTTTCCGGAAGGAACATGGAATTTATCTCCTAATTTGCCGGTTTTACCATGTTATTGGGGAATTATTGAAGTAGCAAAGAAGGGAGACGCCATAATTGTGCTAATTGCTGCGTGTCAATATGATAAGCACTTTAAAATCAATATTGGTCAAAACATTGATCCTGCCTTATTTGGGGATGATAGTTATGGGAAAACCACTGCGATCGAACTGATAAGAAATACATTGGCATCATTGTCCTGGGAGATATATGAATCCGGGGGTATTTGTAATAGAAGGGAAATTGATACTGATGAATGGGAAAAATATAAAGCCCTGAGATTTGGTGAGTGGACATATTTTAATAGCAGTTATGTGGATGACCTCGTATATAATCCAAAAGGAATAACTTCGCCACAGGAGGTTATGAGTGAAATGCAAAATATTCAGCCGGATTTGAATAATGCATTTCTTTTCGACAAAAGAAATACCGGAATATGGAAAAATTATGTTGAAGGATTTGGAATATAATGAGTAGACAAACAGAAAATTTTAATCGTTATAAAAATCGCAAGAAATTAATATTAGCAGGAGAAAGGAAAATGCCTACGGTTATCCTGCGAAAGATTTTTCGTCCACTACTTCGTATTGGTTTAGGGGTTCAGAGGAAAATAAATGGTTTGTCTGTGGAGATGTTGAATGAAGTAAAATTCCCTGAAAATCGCCCTGTCATTTTTGCATTGACCCATATAGGAAAGTGGGATTTTGAGATTGTAAACGAGCAGATCAAAGAACAGTTCTTTGTGATCGCGGCTGACTTCATACATATGTATGGCACTATGAGTGGATTCTTTATGAATATGAACGGCGTAATATATGTGGATGAGGAGGACAGGGAAGACAGAGCCAATACGAAGAAACTCATGGTTAAGCTCCTGCAGTCAGGGAGGAATGTAATGATATTTCCAGAAGGAACATGGAATTTTTTTGAAAATGAAATTATCCGTGACATTGCATACGGCACCGCTGAGGCAGCTGTCTGTGCCGGTGCAGTGATAATCCCCATTGCCGTAGAGCAGTATGATAAACACTTTGTGATTTGTCCGGGAGAGGTAATCGACCCGGTTGGACAGCAGAAAGATAAGCATGAACTTACGATAATTCTGCGAGATGAACTGGCAAGTCTGAAGTGGAAGATCTGGGAGAGAAAAGGGGTATGCCAACGGAATAAGATGAGTGTTGAATATTGGGACCAATTTATCCGGGCACGTTGTCTGGAGTGGAGAGGATACGCTATGAGAGAACAGATTGTCAACACCTATATTCCAAAGGAAAAATGGGAATACTGGCAGGTTCAGAAAGACTTGAAGACAGAGAAGATACCACTTTGGTATCAAATATTGCTTGAAGAGGAAGCTGTCTGATCTAAAAGAATATCACAGTACTTTTCTATAAGATGCAGCAGACACTACGGTCGCAGACGGAGAAGAAAACGTCAGGACTGCGCAAGATGTAAATTTCATAAATAACATACAGGGTAGGAATCCGATTCTTTCAGATCCTACCCTGTTTTTACTAAAGAAGCGATTAGTTTTTCATGCCTTCTCATTCAAAGAACTCTGCAACCGTTATCTATTTTTGTAGTGCACATCACCATGCGGATTATTTTCTTATCAGCACAAAAGCCTCATAAGGCTTCAACGTCATCTCCGCCTTACCATAGTCGTTTTCCATATTAGCGATCAGGCAGGATGCCCCCACAAATTCCTCCGGCAGGGTAAAGGTCGTCTCATGGTCGCAGAAGCTGCAGACTGTCAGCAGACGCTCGCTCTCCAATGTCCGGGTGTAAACGAAGAGTTCTTCGCTTTCTTCCAAAAGCAGTTCATAGCTGCCGTACACCATGATCGGATTCTCTTTTCTGAGGGCGATCAGCTTTTTATAATAATGGAACACGGAGTCTGGATCTGCCGTCTCGGCTTTGGCGTTGATCTCCTTGTAATTGGGGTTTACCGCGATCCAGGGAGTGCCGGTGGTGAAGCCGGCCTGGGCGGAGTCGTCCCACTGTACCGGTGTTCTGGCATTGTCACGGCTCTTGTAAAGGAGGCATGGCCAGAATACATCATGGGACAGCGGCCCTTCCTTGCACCATTCCCGATAGGCGTTGATGCTCTCGATATCGCGGAAGTCCGCCGGGCTCTGGAACGGATAGTTGGTCATGCCCAGCTCTTCGCCCTGATAGATATAAGGGGTGCCCTGCAGCATATGCAGGCAGGTGGCCAGCATTTTGGCGGAAGCCTCTCTGAACTGCGGGCGGTCGTCGCCGAAGCGGGAGACCGCGCGGGGCTGGTCATGGTTATCCCAGAAAAGGCTGTTCCATGCCGTGCCGTACAGCTCTGTCTGCCAGCGGGACAGGGTCTTTTTCAAGGTGGTGAGGGGCAGCTTTTCATCTGTCCACTTACCGTATTTGCCGTCGCCTTCGACGTGCTCGAACTGGAATACCATATTGAGCTCGCGGGCATTCTCGCCGGCGTATTGTTTTGCCGTCTCTGTAGTTACGCCTGCCGTCTCACCGACTGTCATGATGTCATATTTCGATAATACTTTTTCGTTCATTTCCTGCAGATATTTGTGAACATTGGGGCCGTGGGTGCAGTAGGGGCCGAAATCACCGTACAGGCCGTGGATCTCGCCGTCAGGCATTTCCTTCGTCTTGGAGATCAGGCTGATCACGTCCATCCGGAAGCCGTCGATACCCTTTTCACACCACCAGGTCATCATATCGAACACTTCTGCGCGCACTTTCGGATTGTCCCAGTTTAAGTCCGGCTGCTTTTTAGAGAAAAGATGCAGATAGTACATAGCGGTAGCCTCGTCGTACTGCCATGCCGACCCGCCAAAACATGCGCCCCAGTTGTTGGGCGGTGTCTGCTCGTCCTTCCCTTCACGCCAGATATAGTAATCGCGGTATGCATTATCCTTCGACTTCCGGCTTTCCATAAACCATTTATGTTCATCGGAGGTATGGTTCACCACCAGATCCATGACGATGCGGATGCCTCTTTCATGGGCTGCCGCCAGCATCTCGTCGAAGTCCTCCATCGTGCCGAATTCTTCCATGATTGCCTGATAGTCACTGATATCATAGCCGTTGTCGTCATTGGGCGACTGATACACCGGCGAGAGCCAGATCACATCAATCCCCAGATATTTCAGATAGTCCAGCCTGCTCGTAATGCCCTTCAGATCCCCGATACCGTCCCCGTTACTGTCCATAAAGCTGCGGGGGTAGATCTGATAAATTACCGCTTCTTTCCACCATGTCTTTTTCATAATCATTCTTTCCTTTCTATCATTATTTACATTTTGTGGGACTCCTACATCTCCAATACCAATACCTGATATCCCTTCATCCTGACCGTCGATATCCCGGCATCTGTACCGGCGCCCGGTTCCACATCCGGATAGTTATTGATCAGCACCTTTTGATACATCTGTGGCAGCACGATTTCCTGTTCCCCGCGCTGGAAATTGCCGACCACCAGCAGCGTCTTTTCCCCTTTCCGATAGTACGCCATCAGGTTATGTCTGTCCTCCCAGATAGGCTCCAGCGTTCCATACACGATTGTCTCCCGGTACGCCGGGTCCTTCCGCAGCCGGATCAGTTCCTTATAAAAGCTGCGCACCGAGGCGGGATCCTCCATCTGTGCCGCCGCATTGATGGCAGTGTAGTTGGGATTTACCTTAAGCCAGGGCGTTCCGGTGGTAAATCCGGCCTGCGGTCCGTCATCCCACTGCATCGGGGTACGGGCATTGTCCCTGCTGAATCTGGACACGGCCTTCAGCGCCTCCGCAGGCGACAGGCCGGCATGCAGTGCGACCTGATATTCGTCAAGTGTGGAGATGTCATCCACTTCGTCAATCGAGGAAAAAGTGGTATTTTCCATGCCCAGCTCCTGCCCCTGGTAGATAAAAGGAATGCCCCGCAGCATGAAATTGAGCGCCGCCAGCAGCTTCTTACTTTCCGCACAGCATTCTCCTTCGGGGATATAGTGGCTCACGCCTCTTGGTTCATCGTGATTTTCGATGATGTTGGACAAAAAACCGTTATTGCCGATTCGGGCCTGGGCCTCAAAACAGCAGTTCCGGTAATCGTCCGGTGTAATCGGCCGTGCATCGTACCAGCCTTTGCTGCTTGTGCCGAAAATGGTCTCGTTGAAGTCAAACATGCTGGAGAAATAACCGTCCTCTCCGACAAATTCGGGAATCTCGTCCGGATTATCGTTGAATACCTCTCCGACCGAAAACGCGTCATACTTTTTAAAAGTGCGGTCGCGCATCTCGCCCAGAAATTCGCCGATGCCGTGTGCCTCGTGAAGCATGTTCTGGATGCTGGAAAGGCCATCCTCTCTGTCCGGGGGATAGTTGCGGAAAGGAAGGGCTTTCTTGATATTCATGATCGCGTCGATGCGAAAACCGGCCAGCCCTTTGTCCAGCCACCAGTTGATATTTTTGTATACTTCCTCGCGGAGTTCCGGATTCTCCCAGTTGAGATCCGGCTGCTTTTTGTGGAAGACATGAAGATACTGTTTGTTTGTGCCGGGCAGATCCTCCCATGCAGGACCGCCGAAATAAGAGCGCCAGTTGGTGGGAAGCACGCCTTCTTTTTTATCCCGCAGATAGAAGAAATTGCCGTACCTGCCGTCGGGATCTTCACAGGCCCTGCGGAACCACTCATGTTCGTCGGAGCAGTGGTTTACCACCAGATCCATCAGGATGTACATATCCCGCTTTTTTGCCTCGGCGATAAGGCGGTCCATGTCCTCCATGGTGCCGAAGCGGGGATCGATGCTGTAATAATCGGAAATATCGTATCCCTGATCGGCCAGCGGGGACTGATAGCAGGGGGAGAGCCAGATGATATCTACGCCGAGATCCTTAAGATAATCCAGCTTGCCGATAATGCCCGGAATGTCGCCGATGCCGTCCCCGTTGGAATCATAGAAACTTTTTGGATAAATCTGATACGCAACTTTGTCGTGCCACCATTTTTTTGTCATGATCATACCTCCGTCTTAACGCCGCCCGTGACAGTGCAGATCCTTTCGCTGCGGCTGCCATCCTGCGCTGTTCGTAAATGTTATCTTCATTTTATTGACGGAGCAGAAAAAAGTCTTACGCTTATTTGATTAAAAACTACGAAATTATGACTTTCCTTGACTGCTTTCGGTATTGCAGCGGCGTGGTGCCGGTCTGCTTTCTGAATTCCCGCAGGAAATTGCCAAGGTTATTGTAACCGCATTCCAGACAGATATCCGTGATGGGCAGATCGCTTTCTTCCAGCAGGCGCCGGGTCTGCTTGATGCGGTACTCGTTGATATACTCCATGGGCGTGCGGCCGATGGCTTTTTTGAAAAAACGGCAGAAATATTGTTCGTTGAGGCTGATCTGCGCCGCCAGGTCGGAGATGTAGATTTTTTCTTTGTAGTTGTCTTTGATGTAGGTGAGAACGGCCTTGATGTCTTCCACACGCTTGTCATAGTCTGCCTCTGTCGGTGTGAAAAGCCGGTGCTCGGAGAGCGTGGCCAGCAGGAAGAGCAGCGATGCCTTGATGTATAATTGACTGGTCAGGTCATCGGTGACGGCGGAAAGATCACCCGGCAGTTCGTTCTGGGTGGGCTGCTCCCAGGAAATTTTCTCCTGAAAGGTCTCACTCTGAAAGGCCTCTTTCTGCTGAGCGCGGCGGAAGGTGTGCAGGATATCCATAAAGGCGCTCTGCAGTGCACCGAAAGCCGGATGCTGCGGCGTCAGGCAGCGTGGAAAGCGCATCCGCCCCTGCTTGATGGGCTGGATCAGCTGCACTTGGGACGCGTCACAGGAGTCAAAGCTCAGAGTATCCGGGGAAAAGACCACGGCATCTTCATAGCTGCCTGCGGATTCCGTGATGATGCTGTGCAGTTCACCGGGATTGATGAAGTAGAGGCATTCGGAATGGATCGGAAACTGTTCCATATTGATGTCCAGACGGAAAGCCCCGCCGGAAAAGTAGAGGATTTCCACCTCGTCATGCCAGTGATGCTTGACAAGGGTGCCTTTTCTGCCGGAGCGGGTTCTGTAGACCGCACAGGGGAAGGATTTTGTGCCGTGAAGGCGGATTTCTTTCAGCGTTGACGGTTGCGGTTGTGCAGGATACATGGGCAGGGATGCTCCTTAATATGATTTGTTGTTATGTCGTTTGCTATAGTATAGTTTACTGAGTCTGAGCGGGAATTGCAAGGAAGAAGAAAACTGTATAAAATAATGATTGACAGCACGCAAAGCAGGGTGTAATATCAATACAATATAAACCTACCGCTTAAGTAGGAAATAAAAACAGCAGACAGTCATAAGAGAGAAGGAGAGAGCATGTCAAATATTAAAAAAAGCGTGGCCGAGCTGATCGGCCAGACGCCGTTGCTGGAGATTGGCAATTTTGAGAAAAACCATGGTATTACAGGCGTAAAGCTGTTGGTGAAGCCGGAGTACCTGAATCCGGCCGGATCGGTGAAGGACCGGGTGGCGCTGCATATGATCGAGGAGGCGGAGAAGGCGGGGAGACTGCAGCCCGGTGCGACGATCATCGAGCCTACTTCCGGCAATACGGGGATCGGCCTGGCGGCGGTGGCGGCGGCCAGGGGATATAAAGCAATTCTGACCCTGCCGGAGACCATGAGCGTGGAACGGCGGACGCTGCTGCGGGCTTATGGCGCCGAACTTGTACTGACCGACGGGGCAAAAGGGATGGCAGGCGCGATCGAGAAGGCTGAGGAGCTGCAGGCGTCCATACCGGGTTCCATGATACCGGGCCAGTTCGTAAATCCGGCCAACCCGGCGGCGCACAGGCAGTCTACGGGTCCGGAGATCTGGGAGGATACAGACGGCCAGGTGGATATTTTTGTGGCATGTGTGGGCACCGGCGGTACGATCACCGGCGTGGGCGAATATCTGAAAGAGAAGAATCCCGCCGTTAAGATCGTGGCGGTGGAGCCGGCAGGCAGTCCGGTGCTGTCGGGCGGTACAGCCGGCGCGCACATGATTCAGGGGATCGGTGCAGGCTTTGTGCCGGAAGTATTGAATACGGATATCTATGACGAGGTTGTCAGAGTTTCCGATGAGGAAGCCTTCGCGGCCGGCAGGATGCTGGCGGCAGAAGAAGGGCTTCTTGTGGGAATCTCCTCCGGCGCTGCGCTCCATGCTGCTGCGGAGCTTGCCAGGCGACCGGAGAATCAGGGCAGAACGATCGTAGCGCTGCTTCCCGATTCCGGGGACCGCTATCTGTCCACACCGCTGTTTGAAGGGTAGAACCATAAGTTTACTTGATAAATTTCGCCGTTCATGCTAAAGTAGTCAGGGACAGACCATTTACGAAAGGACAAAGCGAAATGGCAGGAATGATAGAAGTTCGTAACCTGGGTAAGACATTCGTGACGAAGGACGCCGATGTGGAAGCACTGCAGGATATCAACCTTTCCATTCAGGCAGGGGATATCTACGGGATCATCGGCATGTCGGGCGCCGGGAAGAGTACGCTGGTGCGCTGCCTGAATTTTCTGGAGCGGCCGACAGGGGGCACCGTGGAGATCGAGGGCCGTGATTTAAGCATGCTCTCAGAGAAGGAGCTGCGTGCGCAGCGGGCTGAGATCGCGATGATCTTTCAGCATTTTAATCTGCTGATGCAGAAGAATGTCATTGATAATATATGTTTTCCGCTGCTCTATGCCGGCGTGGGGAAGAAGGACGGCGGCAGGAAAGGCACCATGAGCAGGAAGGATGCCAGAAAAAGGGCGGAGGAGCTTTTACAGATCGTGGGACTGACGGAGAAGGCGAAGGCATATCCGTCCCAGCTGTCCGGCGGACAGAAGCAGCGTGTGGCGATCGCCAGAGCGCTGGCGGCCAATCCCAAGATCCTGCTGTGCGATGAGGCCACCAGTGCCCTGGATCCGCAGACGACACAGTCCATCCTGCAGCTTTTGAAACAGATCAATAAAGATTACGGGATCACGATCGTGATCATTACGCATGAGATGTCGGTGGTGCGGGAGATCTGCTCCCATGTGGCGATCATCGGCGGCGGCCGTCTGGTGGAGCAGGGCCGGGTGGCGGAGATCTTTTCCCATCCGAAGACGAAAGAGGCCAAAGAGCTGATCGTCAAGGGAAAAGGGGAGGAGCGGCGCACACTGGAAGGCCACCAGAAGGATATGATGAAAGGCAAATGCTGTATCCGCATCGTCTTTTCCGTGAACTCGTCCTTCGAGCCTGTCATCGCCAATATGGTGCTGCGTTTCGGACAGCCGATCAATATCCTGCGGGCGGATACCAAGAATGTGGAAGGTATCGCCAGAGGAGAGATGATCCTGAGCCTGCCGGATGACGTGCAGATGCAGGCCGATATGAAGGAATACCTGACGCAGAGGGGCCTGGCGGTCGAGGAGGTGGACGGCTATGTGGTTTAGTGAATGGACAAATGAAATGACGGTCATGATGATGGACGGCATTAAGGAGACCCTTTTTATGACACTGCTGTCAACATTGTTCGGCTATCTTCTGGGGCTGCCTATGGGAATTGCCCTTGCGGTGACGGACAAAAACGGTGTCAGGCCCAATGCAGTGATCTACAAGGTGCTGGACGTGATTGCCAATATCGTCAGGAGTATCCCTTTTCTGATCCTGCTGATCCTGGTGATGCCGCTGACCAAGGCGCTGGTTGGCAGAAGCTACGGCACGGCGGCTACGGTGGTTCCGCTTACGCTGGCTGCGGCTCCTTTTATCGGCCGTATGATCGAGTCTTCCATCAATGAGGTGGACCGGGGCGTGATTGAGGCGGCGCAGAGTATGGGAGCGGGCACTATGACGATCATCATGCATGTGCTGCTGGTGGAGGCCAGGACTTCCATTTTGGTGGGGGTGACGATTGCACTTGGTACGATCCTTGGCTATTCGGCGATGGCAGGTATCGTCGGCGGCGGCGGTCTCGGAGATATCGCCATGCGTTACGGCTATTACCGCTATGAAGAAGAGATCATGTTTGTGGCGGTAGTGCTGCTGGTGGTGCTGGTGCAGATCTTCCAGACGTTGGGCATGAAGATGTCGGTGAAGCTGGACCGCAGGCAGAGATAGACCGGATTTGGCCAGGACATCAGAGTATGTCGGGGCAGCCGTGTAATATACGGATCTCAAAGTTATGTGCGGGAAAGGAAACACGATACCGTACATTGGCTTTCAGATAGAAACTTGTGCTTGAGCCCGCAGTTGCAGGCTGGGCAGAAATGGAGGAGTATTTATGAAGAAAAAATTTATCGCAGCTATTTTGACAGCCGTTGTGGCGCTTGGTACCCTGACAGCGTGCGGCGGTTCTGCTGACAGTGCAGCGTCCGGACAGAGTGAGGCGGCACAGAGCGAAGCGGAGGACACGGAAGCGGCAGCTCCTGTGGAAGAAGAGACGGCACCCGCAGAAGACGGGGCGGCAGCAGAAGATGAGGCCGCAGACGCGGAAGAAACAGGCGAGGCGGCAGAGTCCAAAGGCACGATCACCATCGCAGCATCCGCTACACCTCACGCTGAGATCCTGGAAGAGGCAGCGCCCCTTCTGGCAGCACAGGGCTGGACTTTGGAAGTGACCGTGTTCAACGATTATGTACAGCCGAATCAGGTTGTGGAGAGCGGTGAATTCGACGCCAACTATTTCCAGCATATTCCCTATCTGGATTCCTTCAATGAGGAACAGGGTACGCATCTTGTCAATGCAGGCGGCATCCACTATGAGCCTTTCGGCATCTATCCCGGCACGAAGAGTGATCTGACCACGCTGGAGAAAGGCGATGTGATCGCAGTGCCCAATGATACGACCAATGAGGCGAGAGCCCTTCTGCTGCTGCAGGACAACGGTATCATCACCCTGAAGGACGGTGTGGGCCTGGAGGCGACCGTGAGAGACATCGTTGACAATCCCAATGAGATTGAGATTCAGGAGCTGGAGGCGGCACAGGTGCCGAGAGTAAAAGATGAGGTTGCGTTTGTTGTCCTGAACGGTAACTACGCACTGGAGGCAGGTTTCTCCGTAGCCAGGGATGCGGTTGCCTACGAGCAGGCTGATTCCGAGGCGGCGAAGACCTATGTGAATGTGATTGCCGTAAAAGAAGGCAATGAGAGCAGTGAGGCGATCAAAGCGCTTGTAGATGTATTGAAATCAGATGAGATCACAGAGTTTATCAATGGTAAATATGATGGCGGCGTGATTCCTTTTAAATAAGGAGCGCTTAAAAAGGTTACGCCAGCCTGGAATTATTTGTTATATTTGTTGTATTTTATAGTTGGGTAAGGGTATTCTTTACTGGAGCGAATTTCCAGTGGGGATGCCCTTTTTCATAATAGTGCTTGACAGCTGAGGAATATCTGACGTATCGTGTAGTTGGATAAACAGGGCTTGTCGCGGCCCTTTTGAAAGGATAGAATCCGGTAGATGAAGATAGCAATCTGTGACAATGACAGAGAAGAAGCAGGATTCCTGAAGGCACTGGTTTTGGATATTCTGGGAGAGCAGGATATTTCCTGTGAGATCTTCAGTTTTGAACAGGGGGAAGAACTTCTGGAGTCGGAACTGGATTATCAGATAGTGTTTCTGGATATCATGCTGGATGGAAAGAACGGCGTGGATGTGGGCAATGAAATCTACCGACGGAACCGCCGGGTCAAGATCATCTTTCAGACGAATTTTGATGAATATTACAGGGAGGCGCTCAACCGCTCCCACGCCTTTGCTTATCTGGAGAAGCCGATAGAGAAGGAGGAGCTGAGGGAACAACTGGAAGAGCTGCTGAAGGACGGCGGGGATAAGCAGGACAGCAGGATTGTGTTTGAGCATGTGACCGTAAACGGGAACGGGGTATGTGAGGAGAAGCCGATGGTCAGCGTTACGGTACGGAATATTCTGTACTTTGAATACATAAAGAGACAGAAACAGGTGAGGATAAGGACAGACAAAGCAGAATACTGCTATAAGACGTCCATGCATGCTCTGGAAGAGAGGATGAGTCCTTTTGGGTTTGAAATATGCAGCAGGGGCATACTGGTCAATCTTGGCAGGATTGCAGGGATACAGGGATATATGATCAGGCTCAGTACAGGAGATGTCATACCGCTGTCGCAAAGGCGCGCCGTCAGATTTAAGGAGAGATTAAGCGAATTTATTCATAAAGTCTGACGCGTGGTGCGGATATTACCGGGAGGGAACCATGGACAGAGTGGTTTTATTGTTTTGCTCGCTGCTTTCATGCGGCATCATAATCAATATTATGTTTCAGTTTCTGGATGAGCGGTGCGAGAGAATATATCAAAGCAGGTCATTGTATAGATGCACGACGGCTGTCAGTATCCTGCTGCTCACCGGGGTCAACTGTCTGGATCATTTTATCTTTAATTTTATCGCACATCTGCTCGTGTTTGTACTGGTCAGCTTATTTCTCTATTATGACGAGCGGAAAGGGATAGCCCGTATTGCTGAGGCAGTGGTATTGTACATCGTGATAGCGGTTTTGGAGACACTTGGCGTTTTCCTGCTTCTGTATCTGTTGGAAGCGATGGGGCAGGTGCCGGACAGCGCCGCTATCCTGCAAAGCATGGTGACGGCATTTTCCAAAGTGATCCTGCTGTTTCTGTATTACATTGTATTCCGCAGGCTGTGGAGGAAACTGCCGGCCAGGAGCGGCACACAGTATGTGCTGTATCTCGTTCTGTTTGTGTACAGTGCTGTCAATGTCCTGACGCTGGCATTCATATCAGGATCAGAGAATCCTGTTATTCTTATGCTGATGACAGGCTGCATCGTTTTTGCCAATTTGTATATGTTATATTTTATCAAAGTCTCAGATGAGCGGAATGATTATAAGCTGCAGGTAGATATGATGCGGCAGCAGGAGAGGATGCAGTATGAGAACTATGAGGCGAGGAGCAGACAGTATACGGAGATGCTGCGCATCCTGCATGATGTCGACAAGCATATGAAGATGGTGGATGAACTGTACAGGCAGAATCATATTGAGGATGCTGTCAGCTATGCGGGACAGATCAGGAGCAGGATGAAGGAACTGGTGCCTCTTTCCTATACAAATAATACGATACTCAACTGCCTCCTGTCCGACAAGACGAGGCAGGCTGAGCAGGCGGGAATCAGGCTGGAGATCAGCGCGTCCATGGTGGATATCAATTTCATGAAGCCGGTAGATATTACCACAATATTCGGCAATCTGATGGATAATGCCATGGCGGCGGCATATAAGTGTGAGCAGGGCAGGTATGTCAGGCTTTCCGTGGAACCACAGTATGATATGCTTCTGATCCGGATCACGAACAGCACAACAGAAAAGATTGTTATAAAGAACGGCAGAATGCCGGAGAATAAGAAGGGAACAGGAATACGTAATATAGAACGGTGCGTCAGTTCCTACGATGGCAGCGAAACCTGGCAATGTGCGGATGGTGTGTTTGCCTGCGATATTATCTTAAACAGAATAGAAAGTCAGAGCTGAGCAACGCGGATCTGTCCGGTGTAAAACCAGTAAAAAAGAGATTATGGTATAAACGCTGTAATCTCTTTTTGTGTGCGTAAAATTATTAAATAAAGTCTAAGAACCGGATTTGGGGACAAAAAACTGTACGTCGTGCCAAAAGTATTGCGGAAAAGACAAAATAAAACATATAATGAAAAAATATTTTGCTTTCAGGAAGAATACGGGCGGTTTTCATGCCAGGACCAGGCTGGGGTGTTATCTGTTTTCCTGTACAGCCGTTGCGGCAGCATTGTTGTTGGCAGGAGCAGAACTGTCCGGCAAAATCACAATGGGACTGACAGCCGCCTGCCTGATCGTATTATTTTGTATCTCACCTGTCAGACATGAGAACAGATCATTGGAGGAAGAAGAGATTTCTTTTTTCCGGAGAAGACTCTGTCTGCTTTCGGCAATATACACCATTGGGGTGATCTTAATGGAGCTGACCGGGTATGGGAGGCTGGCCGGACTTTTGCTGTCTGGACTGCTGCTTGTAACGGCACTGGCGGTGCTTGGAAAGCTGCAGCAGTTCTGCGCATTGATGCTTGTCCTGTTTATTTCCACAGGCAGTATATCTATTGCATATGAAGCAGAGCCGGAATCCGGAAAGGAGCTTGTCATAGTAACGGACTGCAGTCAGTCTATGCAGGACACGGATAAAGAATATATTGTATTTGACTTTATTAAGAGTCTGTATGCAGTCCTGCCGCGGGATTACCAGATAGGCATGATTGCTTTTAACAACGAAATCTGCGCAGAAGTTCCATTGGGGAGCAGTTATGCAGAAGCAGCGGAGTGCCTGCAGGAGCTGTCTTACAGCCGGTATGGAAATGCAGGAGCAGGTTTGGCAGAAGCGGTGGCGATGTTTGGCCCGGACGCATCAGAGAGAAGGATTCTCCTGATCTCGGACGGTGAGATCATGATGAAGACTGCGGAGGATACACAGTCAGCGGCATTGCAGTTTGAACAGGCAGTGAAGGACGCACAGGATAAGGGGATCCTTATTGATGTGATCGCACTGGGGACGCGCATAGAAGAAGGTGCTGTAGTGTATTCTGCGGCAGAGCCTACCGGGGGACGGCTGTATGAACTTTCGGACGGCGGCGCCCTGGGCGATTTCGCAGAGTCGCTGCTTTTTGAACAATGGAAGCTGAATGCGGTTTACGCAGGTCAGATTGGCGGGATGGGCGGCGAACTGTCAGTCAGGCTACCGGATTGTCTGATGAGCAGGGCCAGGATTGTTTTGGCGGGCAGTCAGCAGAATGAGAATATGACGCTGAACTGCGAGGCGGACAGAGTATATGTGTCAAAAGGCATAAACTATACGGTAATAGACCTGTTTCATCCAGTCTCAGATGAAGTGAAGATACAGATGAGTGCAGATTCGCCAATGGATGTCAGGGCATACCTGACCGCGGAGTATGATTTTATATTCAATGCGGATTATACATATATACCGGAGGAAAAGACAGCAGATTTCCGATTGGAGTTAACAAACGAGGATGGGCAGAACATGCTGGACGGGCATCTGATCGATAATGGTCTGCGGATATTTCTGGACGGCGAGGAGCAGGTCTGCCGGATCATCGACGGAGCGCTCTGTATGTCTAAGGAATATGAACATGATGCAGAGGCAGAACTCCGGGTAGTGTTCGACAGCACGTATGGTAATTATTATGGAGACCCGGATGAATCAGTGAAGATTAAAGTTCCGGCTGTAGAGAAAGAACAACCTGCAGTCGACTGGTTTTTCTGGCTGACGCTTCTTGGATTTGCGATATCGCTTTCGGTACTGTTCTTCGCAGCCTGTATACGCAGCAGAAAGAACTATGGACGGCACAGAGTGATAGATGAAGAGCGGATACTTCCGGAAGAGCAGAAGACCCGTCAGAGTGAATGGGGCGGTAAGCTGCAGGTCTATGTGATCCGGAATAAGGAAGGCATTGATTACCCGCCGGAGAGCATCAACCTCTTTGCGAGATGCAGCCGTGACCTGATCACGCTGGAGTGGATCCTGGATACCTGTAACCTGCCCCTTATGCTTGCCGGGGCGGAGAAGATCCTCCTGCGGCCGGGGGATGACAGGAGCCTGGTCATCCGCAACAACAGCAGGGCGTCGGTATTGATGGGCCGGGAGCTGCTGGTAAAAGGGCGTCCATACCATCTGTACCATGGGGAGAAAGTAACTTTCATCTTTGACCGTGAGGATGCAGAGATAGAAGTACACTATAGAGACTTAAGACCAAATGAAAGACAGGGGAGGTAAACCAATGAGCATAATCAGACAGACGAACAGGACACTGCTGTTCGAAGAGATCAATCCGGAGAAGCCGGACCTGCTGACACTGGTAGGGGACGTGAGAGGGATCGACAGCCTGAGTGACGAGAAGGTCAAAGAGATGAACGAGGCGCTCTTAGTGAGGAACTTTGATGAGTTCATCACGAAGTTCGAGCCGGTGGTCTATTCCTTCTTCAATGCCAACAACCAGAAGATCATGTACACGTTAAAGAAGCCGGAGACCATCCCGGAGGAGATGCTGACGCCGATCTACTTAAACAGGCAGAATGACTTCCTGAAGATGCTGATGTCACTGGTAGAGGCAAAACGGGCGCAGAGCATCATCAACGTGGATTTCCAGTTCGACAAGCTGACAGACATGATATCGCCCAAGAAGGTCATGGAGGATATCCGACAGAACAGGAAAGAACTGCAGTATACTTATAAGACTTATGCACAGCTGGAAGACGGCGACCCGCATAAGCTGGACATCGCGGACAAACTGAACGTCATGTTCGAGGAGGCCAGCGTGAACTACAACAACGTGCTGGCCATGCTGCCCCTGGCGATCGAGGATATCAAGACAAGGCTTCTACTGGGGGAGGCGGAGGAGCGGCGGGACGACACACCGCTGGCCCTGGGCGTCCTGAGCATGGATGAAAAGGGAGAATTGAAAGTACTGGAAGTCCCAAAGACAGAGACCGCAGAGCTGATGGTGGTGGACGATAATGTCAATGCCGGCCTGATCGCGGCGCTGGAAGAGGATTATGAAGCCCTAAATGAAGAGAGCAGCGACTATGTGAGAGCGCTCGTGACGAGGACATACTGCCCGCTCGCATCCACCATGGTGAGCAGCATCGACGTGAAGCAGGAAGTGAGCAATTACAATTCCTATCTGGAATTCTATAAGACGGCCAAGGATGATTTCATCAAGGTGGTGAAGCCGCTGATCGAGAAGATCCTGGGCGTGTGGGCGTTTTTCGAGCAGTATCCGTCGAACCTAAAAGGCATGCGCCCGTCGCTGTTCATCACCAACATCTCCAATGACATGCTGGTGAAGAGCAATAACCTGCCGCGGCTGATCGCTTTCCTGAACACGGTCAATGCCAAGAATGACTTCGATAACACCATCTGGTACGGGATCGTGCCTTCCGTCTCCCTGGACCAGAATTCCAATATCAGGCTGACCAGACAGCGGTTCCAGGGTAATGAGAAGGTGGAGAAGACCGGCGTGAACAGCGTGGAGGCGCTGGTGCGGCTGTTAGACGTGCTGAAGGACTTCTCCGTACAGTGCTTCTTCTGTTATGAGACAGGGGACAAGACCACCTTCAACTACATGGCCACGGAAGGCATCGGGAAGTTTGAGGACCGCTGCAGCACGCTGACCGGCAAGCCCTACAGTGAGTTTGCGATCCCCTGCATCCCTAACTTCACGATCATCCCCAAGGACAAGTCAGGTGTGATCCTGGACAAACGCATGACCGTGAACGACAACGACATGGCGGAGCTGTCCAAAGAGAAAGAAGATATCATGAAGCTGTGGATCGACGGCGTCTATGTGGGGGCAGCCTATATCGCAGCCGGCCTGGTGGCAGCCTACCAGTGCCCGGATTACCTGAAGGAGAAGTTCAAGCGGAATGTGGATGAGATGCTCCCGGGCGTACGGTTCGATATCGAGGCGGGGGACCACCCGCTGCGGGTACATACCGTGATGGCCAAGGAGATCACGGGCTTTACCAATTCCATCAAGAATGAGATCAACAGACGGAATTTCGGGTTCGTGTTCTCTTCCGAGAATGCGATGCTGGGCTCGGAGGATGTGTCCCATATCATGGTATATAAGGCGAGGAACCTGATGAGCGACGGCAAGATCTATGAGCCGATCTATAAGACCCAGGTCACGACCTATATCGAGAGGGTCCTGCGCCATGCCACCAGCGATTATAAACAGGAGAACATCGTGAGCTTCTTCTCCAACAATCCGGCCAGCCAGAAGAGCAGGTGGCTGGAGAAGAAGAACTGCGTGAATGCGGTACTGGGAGTGGGAGATGACATAGCCTATGAGATTGATGAGGCCAACGGCTATTGTGCGCTGAATATCACGTTCAATGGCAATGTCAGGAACCTGGAGATAGAGATCAACCGGTTCAATTCAAACAACCGTACAATCTAAAACAAGAAAAGGAGGATTCAAGATGGGTTTCAGGTTGAGCGTAACTGGAGGTGCAGAGCAGATCGCTCTGGATGAGAAGAGTATCCGGAATGTCAAGTTCGGCTCGGAGTCTGCCGTAGATTCCAATGCCCGTGCGACAGACTTTGGGGTCTCCATGAAGATTTGGGGGAAGATGCTCTATAAGCTGGGCGGGGAAGGAAATGACGGCACGCTGGAGCTGTCCAAGTGGTCTGTTGTTCCGTCAGAGAAGGCGGACTGCTACCGGACGGCAGTGGTGGAGGTCATCTCCGCAGGCCAGGTAGTACGTAAGTACGAGGTACCCAATGCCTTCGTCATGGAGTATTCGGAAGAGATGGATGACGAGACGGGCGTAGGGACTTTCTACCTGCATGTGAAGCAGAAGAAGGACGAGAACGACAAAGTAAAGATCGAGGGCGGCTACGCCGGTGAATGACAGGGAGGAGAGAGAGCATGGCATTTGTTGTAAGAGTAGAAGGAGCAGAGACATTTGAGATCGCAAAAGAATGCGTAAAGAGTGTGAAGACGACCACGGACATCCCGATGGATTCCAATGCCAGGACGAAGGATTTCGGTGCGACCATGACCATCAAGGGCAAGATCCTGACAGCGGTAGGCGGGGATCCCTTTGACAGCACCCGGAAGATGGCGCTGTGGTCAGTAGTGCCGGCAGAGAAAGCTGACTGTTACCGGAAAGTGACGGTAGAGTACGTAGCAGCAGGCATCATGGAGCGGAAGTACTGCTTCCCCAATGCATTCGTAGTCGACTATAAGGAAGATTACGGTGATGAAGAGGGGACGGGCACGTTCACCCTTGTCATCAAGCAGAAGAAAGACAAGATCAGTACTGTGACGGTAGAGGGCGGCTATACGGCATAGAGCCGGGACGCAGGAATATCTGTTCATGTACAGAAAACAGAGAGCGTATGCAACGTATGTTGGATACGCTCTCTCAAAAGAGGGGTCCATCATGGATTATTACAGGATATTGGGAGTGCCGGAACAGGCAGATGAAGAGCAGATCAAGCAGGCGTACCGCAGGGAAGCTAAAAAATACCATCCGGACTTAAACCCGGATGACCCGGCGGCGGAGGCAAGGTTTAAGGAGATTGTGGAAGCCTATGAGACTTTGGGCGACAGTGTAAAAAGGAAGGCTTACGATCGGAAGCAGGAAGCAGCCGCTGGAGCAGGGAAGGCCTGCAGGAAAAGCAGGCGAAGCACACCGGTGCAGCCGGTAGATCTTGAGGGGTTGGCCAGGCATATGGAGAGATATTTCAACTCTTCTTACAGGACAAGCGGAGCAGCGCAGGGCCATGACCAGGCACAGGGGAAAAAGGATACTGGAAGCGGGAAGAAGAAAAACCCGCTTGATATGACGGATATGTTTGAGTCATATATGGGATGGAAATAAGGACAGCGGTGTGATGCAAAAATGATACAAAGATGATACAAAGATGATGCAAAAATGATACAGGGCCGCGGTAGAATATAGAGGAAATTAGAAAGGGAACTTATTTATTCAGGGAGTGCAGATGGAAATCTGTTTTAAGATGAAGCCGGTTAATTTGGAGGAAACAGAATGGAGTATTTTCTGGTAGAGACGGACAAGAAGAACCGTATACCGTATGGGATCAATGTGAACAGGGCAGTGGACATCAGATTTGGGTTAGAGGAGTGCCTTACAGATGAAACTTAAATATAAATATTTGAAATATTTATTCATGCTCGTGGATACCTGCTGTTTGATACCTTCAATTCTATTTTGTGTACAAATTATGGAAAGCAGTGAGCAACTACAAGCTAAAGAACGAAGAACAGTAACAAAGATAACGGTGGAAAATCAGGTATTATCGGACAACCTTGATCGGGTGAGCGCCAGTCTGCAGAAGTTTATAAATGAGTATGAGCAGATACAACAGGAAATAGTTACTGTAAAAAAAAGATATGACGAATTGGAGGTGAACTATAAAAAAGGAGTATATTTGGATTCGATCGCTGCGGAACTTGATCATGAGATTGGGAGTAAAGCATATATAAGCAGGTATTTTCAAGTTCAAAAAGAAGAATTGCAATCGATACTGGATGCATCAAACCTGTCAGCCGGGTTGGACGCTGTGTTTCCGGGAGCAGAAGCATGGGGAGAGTTGCTGCCTGTGGGGGATAAGATATGGCTTCGATACAGTGTGGACAGTTTTCCAGATGACTTTCCGGAAGGAGTGGTCATACAGAATCCGGCGCTTCCTGTCGGATATAGAGAGATCAGATCCGGGATGTATCTGTTTGATATCGAAGAAAAATATCCGGATTCGAAGGTGGAATGGTATTCATCAGAGGGGGAAAACTTTCGGTATCTTAGATATGAAGATGATGTGTATTCCTATTATTATATTGCGATTCCTGCATACGGAGACTCTACTATAACGTATATCACATCAAATAATAAATAAAGGAACATGAGGTAATTAAATTGAAAAAGAATGATCTTTATACTTTATTCTCAATATTCTTTACTATTGTATGTATTGCTGTAGTGATATGTTTGCACCATATCAAAGGAAAGTGGATGGATATAGATACAGACCTGGAGAGTGGCGAAGGGCCAGGGGTTACCGGCAGATCTATTGAAGAAGAAGGCCGCCTGGATTTTTTGCTCAATGATGATCTGGATAGATTGGTACGAGACAAGAAAAAAGAGCTGGATGCGATAGAGGAACAGTGGAAGCGTCTGCAGATCAATTATAATTTGCAAAAGCTGCTGGAAGAGAAATGGAATGGAGAAGACGATCCCCGTTTCCTATACGAAAAATATTTTAGAGTCAAACAAGGTGAACTGGCACGGATAGAGAAGGTGGATGACCTTTCATACTGTGGAATGCTGGGATTTTTGAATGGACATTTTAGTGGATCAACTTTTACGATAAATGACGGTATGCTTCTGCAGTATACAAATTCTGCGCCAGGCTCCATATGGGAGTCGGGTTTGCCGCGGGCAGTCATCATTACGGAGTCCTCAAAATATGGATTTATGGATGCAAGGGCTGGAATGGATTTCGGGGAAATTCAGAGGAATGCTTATGAGGCGCCTGTTCAGGAAGGATTTATGTATTTTTACGAAGCGCCGGTGTATTACATCCAGTATACGGATCAATTTTATGAGTACACATTCATTTCGGATTTCGAGGACGGTAAGGATTCCTGGTTGATTGTCGATCATTGTTATCAGGATTTTTAGTCCCTGTTTTGAACAACAAACAAGGTGGTGAATACAAATGGAAGACATGATCTTACTTGGACAGCTGCAGATAAACAGCATATTTAAATACCGGACC
>ERZ808028.572-NODE-572-length-29631-cov-4.928402_pt1 | contig 29631 bp, 32 predicted proteins | sample MGYA00380184_ERZ808028 | MGnify/ENA primary metagenome ERZ808028 (study PRJEB31490, sample SAMN06133397) | mouse gut metagenome | isolation source: J8_1 | host: mice | place: China: Chengdu | collected 2015-05 ...
GAAAAATCATTCAGTGCTTATTATAGCAATAATCGCAACATGGTTGACGACATATATTGGTTATAAAACGAGCTTCAATATGACAATTGACAATATGATGCAAGAATTCATTTTACTAATGAACCCGCTTAGCTTCTTACTGTTTATTTACGGAATTGCGTTCTTTATTAAGAGTACAAAACGTAGAAATCGCTATATTTTTGCAGTGAGTTTGATTACTTCATTTGTGATGTTTGCCAATGCGGTCTTTTACAGATTTTTTAATGATTTTATAACATTACCTGTGTTATTCCAAACGAGTAACTTTGGTGACTTATCTTCATCTATAACGAGCAATATGTCTTTTTACGACATCTTTTTCTTTACCGATGTGATCATTGTTTATTTAGCAATTCGTAAATTGCCGCAAAGTGAAGAAATTGTCGCGGGGAAAAATGTTGGGAGAAAATTATTTTTTATTTTTGCAGGAACGTTGACGATGTTCAATTTAGCACTTGCAGAAACACAAAGACCTCAACTTTTAACACGCACTTTTGACCGTGAATTATTAGTGAAAAATATCGGTACGTATAACTACCATATTTATGACATTGTGATGCAATCAAAATCACAAGCACAACGAGTTTTAGCGGATGGTAGTGAGTTAACTGAGGTAGGCAACTTTATTAATGCGAAATTTAAAGAACCGAATCCTGAATTATTTGGGATTGCTGAAGGACGTAATATCATTGCGGTTTCTTTAGAATCACTACAATCATTTGTTATTAATAATGAAATGGATGGCCATGTTATTACGCCATTTTTAAATTCTTTAACACAAGATCCTGATACGTTTTATTTCTCTAATTTTTATCACCAAACAGGATTAGGAAAAACGTCAGATTCAGAGTTTATTTTAGAAAACTCTTTATATCCTAGAAACGGTGCGGCTGTCTTCTTTACGCATAGTGGGAATACATTCCAATCACTGTCGAAAAGCTTAGCTGAAAAAGGCTACTTCACAAATGTGATGCATGCGAATAATAAAAGTTTCTGGAATAGAGACATCATGTACCAATCACTTGGAATTAATGAATTTTATGATGTAGATAGTTATGAAATTAATGAGGGCGAAGCAGTTAACTGGGGAATGAAAGACATTCCATTTTTAAAGCAATCTGCAGATTTGATCGCTGAAATGCCTGAACCTTTTTACACGCGTTTAATTACATTGACGAACCACTATCCATTTGACTTAGATGAGGAAGACATGATCATTCCGCAATACACATCTAACTCAAGAACATTAAATAAGTATTTCCAAACAGTTCGTTACATGGATGAGGCAATTAAAGTATTCTTCGATGATTTAAAAGAAAAAGGTTTATATGACAACTCCATTATCGTCATGTATGGTGACCATTATGGTATTTCTGAAAACCATAATAAAGCAATGGGTATGTATTTAGATAAAGAAATTACACCGTATGACAATGCGAAGCTACAACGAGTACCATTCTTTATTCATATCCCGGGATATGGTCAAGGTAAAGAAGTTAAAAAAGTTTCTGGACAATTAGATATTAGTCCAACACTTTTACATTTAATGGGTATTGATACACAAGGCGATTATCAATTTGGGACAGATATTTTCTCTCCAGAATATGAGGAATTTGTGATCTTCAGAGATGGCCGATTTATTACGGATCAATATGTATATACGACAGACGTTTGTTATGATACCAATACAGGAGAGCCTGTAGAAAATCAAGAGGTATGTATGAATTATCAAGAACGTGCGATGGAAGAACTTGATTTTTCAGATGGAATCATTAACGGAGATTTACTAAGATTCAAAGACTATGACCCAAATGAAGAGATCATTCAAGAATCCAATCGTCCGTAACAACATTTGATAAATGAGAAGAGGGAAGAGAACGATACTTCCCCTTCTTTTTTTATACGCGAACACGTGATAATAAAGTAAAAACAATTTAATACAATAGAAAAGGAGGTTTGGATGTGTGCAAAGACAAGCCATCATGTCGTTCTTGTTGCTTTTTGTGCTTTTATTAGGGGCTTGTGCGAAAAATGAAGTCCCAGAACAAGGACAAGAGCAAGAATATGAGAATCCGAAAAGCGAACCAACTCAAAAAACTTTTTTACAAACGCTGGAAACTATGCAACAAACATTTCATTTCGTCGCTGGTTGGTTATCGAATGAAAAAATTGTTTATGTAGAAAAACAACATTCTAATTATTTATTAAAAACGTTTAATATAAAAAATGGAGAAGAGGATGAGTTGTATCAATCTACCTCAATGATGACGAATGTACTCATTCATCCTACTAAGCAATATCTTTTAATACATACGAGTTCGGATCATTTATCAGCAGAGTTAAAAATGATTAATTTAGAAGGCGACACTATACACAAAATCGAACTTGCTTCTTCTGAAATTGAAGTGGAATGGAATGAAAACGATGCTAATAAATTTTTAATTACTACTTTTTATGAAGATTGGTCTTATGATACGTTTTTCTATAATGGTCATGATAATGAATTAAGTCGGTTAGAGTTGGGCGCGCCTTTTTTAAAATGGTACGGAGAGGATAAGATTGTTTATTTGGAAGAAGCTATTCAGGAATTTTCAACTGGAAATTTAATGTCTTACTCGATGGAAACAGCAGATACAGAACTTTTACAGTCTGAAGTGTTATTTTTCAGCATAGAAAATGATGTATTAGTTACAGCGCAAATGATAGATAACCAAGTTGCGATACTTCGAGCAATAAATCTTGTAAGAGAAACAGAACTGGAGTGGACAATATCTTTAGTTGACAATGGATTCGACTGGATGATTCCTTCTCTTACTGTGTTAAATGATCAAACTATTTTAAGCTATGAACCTAATTTAGGAAATGGTGAGTTTACGGATAAATTCCAACTTGTAAAACTAAACAATGCTGGAAAAGAAGTCCTTTTTGATCAACGATTTAATGAAACATTAATTTGTTCAGATGATGGTGTATATTGTCTAGTAGGTCCAGCATATGGGCAACTACTCGATTTAGAAACGTTAGAAGAACAAGTATGGCTAAAGTTTAGAGAAGAGTAAAATGGTTCTGTTAACGACTTTCGTTGTGAGCAGAACCATTTTATTTACTAATAAACAAAGTGTATGACGATTTTATCCTTTATCAAATTCTATTGAACCTTCTATCATTCATTATTCTTTCATACAAGCAAGTTTCTAGGGGGGAATTTATCACTCAAAAATATCGTTAGTTTTCTTCTGGTTCTATTTGATTGTCTTCATCTACTTCTTCAACGGATAATTCCGTTTCGATCACTTCGTCGTTCCCCGATTGTTCTAGCAACATGTTAGCTTGCGCTTCATAATAAAGTTGAAGTTGATGGTAGTTTGCATACGATTGCTGGTACGAAGAAATAATAGATAAGATAAAGGTTCCGATGAACAATAATAAAATGATCGTGGCGATCAGCGTAACGCCTTCTTCATTCCGCAAGATACCCAATGACAAACGTCCTTTCTTTTTCTTGTCCAGTATCAAATTCGGCCGAAACTGTTATAAGAGAATCTTGAATGTCAAATTTAGCTTGTTTAACATGTGTTAGGAGAGGAATATGACCTTGTCCGTCAACCGTTTTTCTCAGTACTCCATTATTACTTTCAACTGCAATTAATCCTCGGCTAGTATGAAAAATCACGCCTTCTTTTCCTCTTTGTTTGTCGATGGTCTGTGCATAGCTTAATTCTTTTTGAAATTCCAAAACGAATAATTCCCAAGCAGTGTCTGATGCATGCCCCATTTTCGCTTGAATTTGATTTTGCCAGAAGAAAAAAAGTAAGACAAAATGGACGAATAAAAAGAAGACGCTTAATTGAAAAATGGCTTCTATTAAAGTATACCCGCTTTCATTTCTCATTATGATAAACAATAACTTTCTAACTTTTTACCGAACTGATAGTTGATGCAAACTTGTTGATGGATTTTTATCCAATTGTATTCAACTTGTTCTTTCGTAAATTGACCTTCTAACTCTCCAGTTGAATTTGTTAGTAAAATGGCCTGGACCATTGCTTCAGCGGCGTGCATTTGATATTTTTTATAAGCAAGTTGTTCAGTCATGTGATAGACAACTGGAATTAATGTACCGAAAATAATAAATAATACTGCAACAGTTAACAATGCTTCAGGTAGTGAGTAGCCTTTTTGGTTCATGAATAATCATCCTTCCTCTTAAAAACTGAAAGACTATTTTAATCGTTGACTGGCTGGTACTAAGGGTTAAAGAACCTGTTTCTCGCATGTCTCCATTAGGATGAAATCCCAATCTTTTAAGGGCACTATCGTTTGCGAGCTGCATCCCTTCCGGAAAATAATCTTTCAAAATTTGTTGTCCAGCATTCGTTCTAATGCTATAAAAAGAACCATTGTCATCTTCACCAAAAATAATTAAATTTGCTTCCTGTTGAGCCATCGCGTGAATTTGTGCTGTATAAATTGATGAAATAAAACGTTCTAGTGCATCATGTTCGTTTTTTCGATGGAGCCATTTATAGCTAACTGACATCATAATGGTTGACAGTAAAATAGCAATCGACAAGACAATTAAGAGCTCAATCAATGTAACACCTTTTTCATCAAATTTAATTTTTATCATTGGCAGTTACTTTACCTTCTGCAATGGATAAAGAACGACCATCCGGGCATTGGGGTGTTTCAGGAAAATAGCCGGCGGTTGCTAATTGTTCCATTTGACTCGGATACTCTTTCGTATCCATTTTATAAGCTTCCACTTGCCCTTGGACCATCGCAATGTAAGCATCGCATCCTTTATTGTCAATGGACTCAGAGTGTTTTGTGACGTTTGGGATCGCGATTAAAATAAGGACTGAGATGATCAACAACACAATCATCATTTCTATTAGTGAGAACGCACGTTCATTAAAAATGTATTTCATATAGTAAACTTCCTCCTTTTAAATGGTATTAAGCATGCCGTAAATCGGTAATAAAAGGGCTAAATAGGCAGCGATAATACAAATGGCAATAATTGAGAATAATATGGGCTGCAACATTTTAATTGCTCGATTTGCAGTTTCCATCAGTTGATCCGTTAAGGTTTCACTGTAAATTAACAGCTCTTTGCCTAAATAGCCATTGAGTTCACCGTGTCGAATGAAAACGCCAAAATTATTTGGAAATAAATCAATTAAATGGACTGCATGATACAAAGACTCTCCACGAACAATCAATTGAATGATTTGTTGGGCGATTTCTTGAATAATCAAATCTGCTTGTTGTTCCTTTAAAATGAATAAAGCATCTTGAACGCTAAAACCACTTTCTAGAAGTTGTCCTAACTCAGATGAAAAACGTAAAGTTTTCCAGAGAAAAAAGTAACGACGAAAGATCGGAATTCTTTGGATAAAACGAATCTTTTTCTCTGCAGTTAAACGTTTATAGCAAACAATGCCTAATATGAGCCCGAGTCCAAAGAGAAATAGAATGATTAGAAAGAATTCTGGGAGTAAGACGACTAAATCAGGTAAAAAATAATTAGAGGTAGCTTCATTTGTGCGAGAAATCATTTTTAGGTTAGGTAAGAAAAATTGTCTGAATCCGATCATTAGTGCACTAATGAAAAGAAATAATAAAGCTGGATAGGCAAGGACAGCTCGTAGTTTTTTTCGCGTTTCTTCTAAATAAGTTAATTGTTTCGCACTATTTTCTAAACATTCACGAAGACCGCCATTTTTTTCTGCAACATGCATCATTAATAAAATCGCATTATTAAAACCAAGAAATTTGAAAATCTCAGTAATGCCTTTGCCATCCTTAATGAGTTGTTCAATTTTCTCCAAAAGTTCAGCATAATTTTTACTATGGAAGGGTAAAATTAATTGTAGAGACTCGGAAAAAGTATAGCCTTCCTGCAATAAAGTAGCCGTTCTTTCTAATAAACTTGCTTGGTCGTTAATTTTAATGTTTTTACGTTTTATCATGTTGTTTGTATGCTTTCATATTTCTGCATAAAAAATTGAATCTTTTGTTCATACGGGATTGTATATGGTTTACCATCAGCCATTGCTTCAAAAAGTCGTTCGATTTCTACAGCGTCTATAATTTCAAAGATCGAGGCGAGTGAACCATCGTTTTTGCTAATTAGTCTTTGTGAAGTGACGCATACTAAAGTTTGCCGTAATTCTTCAAAAGAAACACCAAAATCAAGCATGCGATAGGCGGTACCAACTGTATCTTTAGCATGCACTGTGGACAACACTAAATGGCCAGATAATGCAGAGGAGACGGCGATTTTAGCAGTTTCGCTATCTCTAATCTCTCCTAATACAATAATGTCTGGAGAATGCCTTAAAATGGCTTTTAGTCCAGTTGAATACGTAATGCCAGCACGTTCATTTACTTGGATTTGAAGCAAATGCTGGTGCTGATTTTCAACAGGGTCTTCGATGGAAATAATATGTCGATTTAATTGCCTAGCAGCATATTCACTTAATGTGTATAAAGTGGTAGATTTTCCACTGCCAGTAGGTCCACTTAAAAGGATGAGTCCTTGTTCCATAGAGATAGCCATTTTTAATTTGTCATGCCAAGTTGTCTCCATACATAATTGGTCTAAAGGAATGACTTGGTTATGATGCTGGATTCGAATGACAACACTTTCTTTTTCATAAATAGATGGAATTGTAGAAACTCTAAAGGAATAGTTTTGACTTGAAAACTTTTTATGGAAAGATCCACTTTGAGGCTTGCGTTTTTCGCTAATGTCTAATGAGGAAAGGAATTTATAATATAAAATCATTCGGTTCGCTAATTGTGGGGGAAAAGAACCAATTTTTATAAGCTTTTGAGAAACATTAAAATGAATATGATACACTTCATCGTCTGGGACAAAATGGATATCGATAACTTGTTGAGCGATAGCTTGATGTAATAGCTCAAAACATTTAGTTTCAATGACGTTTTCATGATCTACCATCATTTCTCCTCGCTTTCAAAAAAGAGTTGATTCATTAAGGGACTGCTCCTTAACGATTAAATCGATCATAGCATGGTTCTTATCTAGGAGGAATAGTTTGGTCGATAGTAGCAAAATAACTTGTAAAAAGGCTAGATTTTTAAATTATCAAACGAAAATGAAGGGCATAATTGAATTATCTCAAGTAGTTATGGCAAAAGTTTGAACAAAACAGCTAATTTTGGACGATTATTCATTATGAAAAGAATGAACTAGGAATAATTATTGAATTTCAGTTTACTTTTACTTCGATTGTCCGTTATAATGGAATGGAGCTTATTGTATTGTTAATAAGGAGGGACGCGCATATGGATAACATGTTCAAGCTATTAGGCTGGTGGACAGGAGTTTTCGCAGTTATGTTTTATGCTGGCGATATGATCACTGCTTCGCTTCTATTTCTAGCAAGTACTGTATTCTTTTTATTACTTGGATTCTTAAATTTATCAGAGCGTATGTACATGTACATGTTCGGAGCATATTTGACAGTGTTTACAGTTGGTTTCAGTTATTACACAACTTTTATTCACGTACCAGGTGCAGGACATTAAGATGTACATATAAAAAAACAGCCATTTGGCTGTTTTTTTATTTCGATAAATGTCGTAGAAAAGGATTTTGCTGTTGTTCTACAGCTGGAGAAGTTGCTGGTCCATGTCCTGGAAGAATCGTTAAATCATCGGGAAGTGTTAATAATTTTTCACTAATTGATGTTAGTAAGATGTCCATATTGCCGCCTGGCAAATCTGTTCGGCCAATACTTCCTGAGAATAAAGTGTCGCCGACAACGGCAAAATTTGCTTCTTTAAAAATGAAAGAAACACTGCCAGGTGAATGGCCAGGCGTATGTTTCACATCGAAAGTAAAAGGACCGATTGTCATCAAGCCTTCTTCTTGAAACAAATGGTCAGCCGGTTTATTTTGAACAACTGGTAAACCAGGATAGCGCGTAGAGCCATTTAGCTTCGGATCCGTCAATGTATGCTCTTCGGCTTCATGAATATAGACAGGGATTTTAAAATGATCTCGTACCGCATCAATTGCTCCAATGTGATCGAAATGACCGTGCGTACATAAAATCGCAACTGGTTTTAATTCTTTCCCTTCGATGTCCTGAATAATCCATTGTCCTTCTTCTCCAGGATCAATGATTAAACAATTTTTTTCTTCATCTTCGATACAATAGTAATTCGTTTGTACAGGTCCAAGTGCTTTATAAAATACTTTTAACAAATAAATCACTCCTTTCTCATTAAGTTTAAGAAAGATATTTAAGAATTTCAAGGAACTGTCAATTTTAATACTCGACATTCATAAAAATAAAAGGTACAATAGAAGAGGAATATTGCTATATCGGCATTCATTTTTCATATTGAAAGGAGTGTCTTCACAATGAACTTATTAATGGTTATTTTTGGTCTAGTTGGTATTTTAGCAGCAATTGGAACGATTCAAGGCATTAAAGAGCGTAATATTTTAAGTATCGTATTTAACTTTGCAGCGTTCGTCGTATTCGGAGGCTTCACTGTTGCAACGATTGTTACTCAAGGGTATCCACCAGCGCTATAATTTTTTATATTTTATAAAACCTTGAATAAAAAGCCCCGTAAATGGTCTTCGGACGATTTACGGGGTTTTCCTTTTTCTAATAATAATGAGTGGACTGTCAAAAAAAATGACGTTACAATATAAAGATAAAAGAAATATCGAATGCGCGTTAAAAATGGGGTAGAATAATTACAGGGTAAGATTGAAGGTGAAACACAATGAAAAGAATTTATTTAGTCGGCTATATGGGGTGCGGAAAAACTGCAATCGGTAAACGTCTTAGTTTTGCAACAAGATTGCCGTTTTATGATATGGATGCTGAAATTGTTCGTAAAACGGGAATGACCATCCCCGAAATTTTTGAGCGGTACGGCGAAGCGCATTTTAGACAGTTAGAAACAGAATTTTTACGAGAATTTCGAGATGAACGTTGCATTATCGCAACAGGCGGTGGTGTGGCGATGAAAGAAGAAAATCGCCATATTATGCGTGCGACAGGTTTAGTGTTTTTTCTAAATGCACCGTTTCGAGATATTTGGCGTCGCATTTCAACAGATAAAAATCGTCCAATTGTGCAAAGATCTACAAGGGAAGAGTTGGAGGCGCTTTATAACAGTCGTAAACCGAATTATTTGGCGAGTGCGCACATCCGAGTTGAAACAGAAAGACGATCCCTAAGAGATATAACGACTTATTTGGTTTTCCAAGTTAATCGATTACGAGGCGACTTGTAAAATTCAGAAAAAAAGAATTAAATTACAAATACACGAACTTTTAATAGTTTATTAAACATTAAGGTTCGTGTATTTTAATATTTATACAAAACTATTGCACTTTAAACATTCTAATGTTAAGATGTGAGTGAATGGTATCAGATTTCTAGTAGTGAAAATTAAATGAAAGCGGATGACTGTATTGAGGAGAGAACGTTTTTTACGTCGCCGAAGGAGCAAATGACTATTCATGAATCTCTCAGGCAAAAAGACTCTTACATGACGCATCTCTGGAAAGTGTCGGAATCCCGACCACCCAAGAGGTAAGCCAAGCTATGTTGGTGAAACTTTCAGGTAATCAGACAGAGGATTCTTTCTCCAATAACGTTAAAGGAATCATTGTCTGTTTTTTTGTTGTTCGCTAATTCAGAATATTCCTATTAGAAGTTTGAGTACATAGTAAATGTAAATAACAAATGTTTACATGACAGGGGGACAAACACATTGACAAACGAGTTAAAACGTACAGTCCTATTTGATCGCTACGCCGAACATGGCGGGAAAACAATTGATTTTGGCGGTTGGGATTTACCTGTACAATTTTCGAGTATTAAAGCAGAACATGAAGCTGTAAGAACAAAAGCGGGATTATTTGATGTATCTCATATGGGTGAGGTATTAGTTGCTGGTGAGGGAGCATTAGCTTACCTACAAAAAATGATGACAAATGACGTTTCTAAACTTCAAATTGGTCAGGCTCAGTATACTGCAATGTGTTATGAAGATGGCGGAACAGTTGATGATTTATTAATTTACAAACGTGATGAAAATGACTATTTATTAGTCGTGAATGCTTCTAATATCGACAAAGATTTAGAGTGGATGAATGAGCATATTACGGAAAATGTAACGATTGATAATCAATCAGACAACTACGCATTATTAGCTTTACAAGGTCCAAAAGCAGAAACTGTTTTACAAACATTAACTGAAACACCTTTAAATGAAATTAAGTTCTTTAGATTTAAAGAAGATGTGCAAATTGCAAATGAATCAGTCCTTGTTTCTCGTACAGGTTACACAGGAGAAGATGGATTTGAATTATATGGTGCTCCAGAAGCAATTGCTAAATTATGGGATGCAATTTTAAAAGCGGGTGAAAGTGAAGGCGTGGTACCAGCAGGACTAGGTGCGCGTGATACACTTCGTTTTGAAGCAGGTCTCCCGTTATATGGTCAAGAACTGTCTAAAACGATTTCACCATTAGAAGCAGGTCTTGGATTTGTTGTAAAGCTTAAAAAAGAAGAAGATTTCTTAGGAAAAGCTGCCTTACAAAAGCAAAAAGATGAAGGCGTTCCAAGAAAATTAGTCGGCATTGAAATGATTGATAAAGGGATTCCACGTACGGATTACCCAGTTCTAGTAGATGATCAAGAAGTTGGTGTCGTAACAACGGGTACACAATCACCAACATTGAATAAAAATATTGGCTTTGCATTGATTGATCAAGCGCATGCTGAAGTTGGTCAAGAAGTATTTGTACAAGTTCGTAAACGTACATTAAAAGCTGTAATTGTCGCAACACCATTTTATAAGCGTTAAGTAACATTTATGGTATCTCAAACTTAACTCGTTCCGCTGTTATTTTCTAAGCTATGTTTTATGAAACTAGTATGCTATGGAATAGAGTTAAATTTAAAATAAAGGAGACTAGTGTATTATGAAACATCGTTACATCCCGATGACAGAAACAGATCGTCAAGAAATGATGGACGTTATTGGTATTTCATCTGTAGATGAATTATTCGAAGATATTCCTGAAGAAGTGCGTTTCCAAGGTGCGTACAAAATTAAAGAGGCAAAATCAGAGTCATCATTGACGAAAGAGTTGTCGAAACTGGCTGCTAAAAATGCAGATTCAACACGTTATGCATCATTTTTAGGTGCTGGTGTTTATGATCACTATAAACCAATTATTGTAGATCATGTCATTTCACGTTCTGAATTTTATACGGCTTATACACCTTACCAACCTGAGATTTCTCAAGGTGAATTACAAGCAATTTTCGAATTCCAAACGATGATTTGTGAATTAACAGGTATGGAAATTGCGAACTCATCTATGTATGATGGCGGAACTTCTTTAGCAGAAGCAGGTATGCTATCAGCGGGCCATACACGTCGTAAGAAATTATTAATTTCTGAAACAGTTCACCCAGAAGCAGTAGATGTTGTAAAAATGTACGCAAAAGGTCAATCGGTTGATGTTGTAACGATTCCACAAAAAGATGGCGTTACAGACATGGAACAATTGAAAGCTTTATTAGATGATGAAACTGCAGCAGTACTTGTACAATATCCGAACTTCTTCGGTCAAATCGAAGACCTTCAAACAATTGGAGATTTAACACATGAGAAAAAAGCTTTAATGGTTGTTTCATCAAATCCATTAGCACTTGGCGTGTTGACACCTCCAGGGAAATTAGGTGCTGATATTACAGTTGGAGACGCGCAAACATTCGGTATTTCTGAATCATTTGGTGGTCCACACTGTGGTTATTTCGCGGTAACGAAAAAATTAATGCGTAAATTACCAGGACGTTTAGTTGGTGAAACGGTTGATGAAGAAGGTAAACGTGGGTATGTATTAACATTACAAGCGCGTGAGCAACATATTCGCCGTGACAAAGCAACTTCAAATATTTGTTCGAACCAAGCTCTTAATGCATTAGCAGCTTCTGTTGCGATGACGGCATTAGGTAAAGTCGGCGTGCAAGAAATTGCTTACCAAAACATCGCTAAAACGAGCTATGCGAAGGAAGCATTCAAAAAAGCTGGCTTTACAGTACTAGAAACAAATGCACATTTCAATGAAATCGTTGTAGATGTGAAAGTACCTGTTAAACAGTTAAATGCACACTTATTTGAGCAAGAAATTATTGGTGGATATGACTTAGGTTTAAAATACGAAGCATATAAAAACCATGCGTTAATCGCAGTTACTGAACAACGTACAAAAGAAGAAATCGATGCACTTGTACAGCATACAGTTGCTTTCGTGCAAGAAATGGAGGCCCTCAATGCGTAACGAAGATCAATCACTTATTTTTGAAATTACAAAAGAAGGACGAGTAGGCTATAGCTTACCAAAATTAGATGTACCTGAAGTTTCATTAGATGAATTATTACCAGCAGGCTTTAAACGTGAGGAAGCTGCTGAATTACCAGAGGTTTCTGAGTTAGATATTATGCGTCACTACACGGCATTATCAAACCGTAACCACGGAATTGATTCAGGATTCTACCCATTAGGATCTTGTACAATGAAATACAATCCGAAAATTAACGAGTCGGTTGCGCGTTACCCTGGATTTGCAAACATTCACCCATTACAAGACGAGTCAACTGTACAAGGTGCAATGGAATTAATGTACGATCTACAAGAACATTTAGTGGAAATTACAGGCATGGATGAAGTAACATTACAACCAGCTGCAGGTGCGCATGGTGAGTGGACAGCATTAATGATGATTCGTGCATTCCATGAGTCAAATGGCGATCACCACCGTACGAAAGTAATCGTTCCTGACTCGGCACATGGTACGAACCCAGCATCTGCTACAGTTGCAGGTTATGATACAGTAACAGTTAAGACGAATGAAAAAGGGTTAGTAGACTTAGAAGATTTAAAATCTGTTGTAGGCGATGACACAGCTGCACTCATGTTAACAAACCCAAATACATTAGGTTTATTTGAAGAAGATATCGTTAAAATGGCGGAAATCGTTCACGGTGTGGGCGGTAAACTTTACTATGACGGCGCAAACTTAAACGCAGTTATGTCTAAAGCACGTCCTGGCGATATGGGCTTCGATGCAGTTCACTTAAATTTGCATAAAACATTCACAGGTCCACACGGTGGCGGTGGTCCAGGTTCTGGTCCAGTAGGTGTGCATAAAGATTTAGCACCATTTTTACCGAAACCAGTTTTAATTAAAACGGATGAAGGCTTTACATTTGACTACAATCGCCCACAAGCGATTGGTCGTGTAAAACCATTCTATGGTAACTTTGGCATTAACGTTCGTGCTTATACGTACATTCGTTCAATGGGACCAGACGGCCTAAAAGCAGTAACGGAAAATGCGGTATTAAATGCGAACTATATGATGCGTCGTCTAGAGCCTTATTTCGAACTACCATACACGCAGCACTGTAAACATGAGTTTGTTTTATCAGGTAGCCGTCAGAAGAAATTAGGCGTACGTACACTTGATATGGCAAAACGTCTGTTAGATTTCGGATATCATCCACCAACAATTTACTTCCCGTTAAATGTTGAAGAAGGTATGATGATTGAACCAACAGAAACGGAATCAAAAGAAACATTGGATGCTTTCTGTGATGCATTAATTCAAATCGCAAAAGAAGCGGAAGAAAATCCAGAAATCGTTCAAACAGCTCCACATACGACAGTTGTGAGTCGTCTAGATGAAACAAGAGCTGCAAGACAACCAGTATTACGTTATACAAAAGCATAAGAGTAATTGAAAATCCGAAACGTTGATTAAACAGCGTTTCGGTTTTTTCGTGTTCTATACTATTTAACCTTAGTGAAAATAAAGTCATTCAGTTTTTCATCTTGCTGTTTAGTTTGCTGCAACCTAGTTCTTTATAATCTAAAGGTGTATCAATATCTTTAATGCAATATTCATTTTCGCATGCGATAAATTTACCTTGTTCTATAAGAGGACTTTTTAGAAAGGCTTTCGCACCTTGATCACCTTGTAATGTAAGAAATTTATGAAATTCCGATGAAGACCATAACAGAGGAGGCGAGATCGTTTTGTTAAAAATAGTTGCCACAAATGGATAGGTAGGCTTTGTTTTCCAAGCGTTAACTAAGCGATCAATCATTTTTACGGTAATAAATGGTTGGTCGGCAAGGAGAATGACAGCAGCATCGCAATGGGAGTTAATCGCAGTTTTTATACCTGTCCTTAAAGATGCCGATTGTCCGTCATCGTTATGATCGTTTATGATGATTGTACATTTTGGATTGTTTTTTATAGATCGTGGAATCCACTCTAAATCATCGGCTTTTCTGGCGATGACATAAATTTCATTCAAAGATGACTGTAGAGCCGTGTGAAGTGCTAAACTCCCTAATGTGTTTTCTTGCACGGGTAAAGTTAGCTTATTTACACCCATTCGACTACTTTTTCCGGCGGCAAGATAAATACCAGCAATTTTCATTTCGCACCATCATTTTTTATCGTAATCATTTGAGCGATAATACTTACTGCAATTTCTTCAGGACCATCGGCTTGAATCGATAACCCAGCTGGACTGTAAAGAAATGAGGGGTGTTTGTCTTTGACTAAACGTTGAATTCTTTTTTTAGAACCGAGAACACCTAAATACTGTAAATTTAAAGTCGTTAAATAAGTAAGGATTTCTTGGTCTTTTTGAAAATCATGCGTCATGATTACAATGGAATCTAATTTATTAAACGATATCTTTCTAATAGTATTCATGATGGGTCCGGTGCTTATAGAATTAGCTGTAGGAAAATAATGATTGTTAACGAATGCTGGCCGCCAATCTATTACATGTACATGGAATCCAGTCTGACTTGCTAGTTTAGCAAGAGGTCTCGCGTCAGGTCCAGCTCCAATCACAAAAAGACGAGGCTTTGGCCAAATAATTTGTATATATTGTTCTTGACCATCTGTCATTTTTATTCCAGCTTTTTTAGAAAAAGGTGCAATTAATTGAGAAAAAGCTATTGATTTTTGCGTATTTTTATTTTGTTTGGTCCAGTAACGATAATCGTTAAAATTTGTTAGTGATTGTGTATAGTAGACAGGCTGCATGAGCAGTAATTGCTGTTGAATTTCTTTTAAAAACTGCCTGAAATTTTCTGTCACATCTTTTAGTAAAACTGTAATACGTCCATTACAGCCTGCACCACGCCCCCAACCAGTCTCATCTTCACTACTCAAATCATAAGACACAATCTCTGTTAATCCCGATGAAAACATCTTTTTTGCACGTTCATTTAAATCATTTTCAATACAGCCGCCACTTAACATACCGTATCGTTTTTCATTTTCTTTAAAGAGCATCCAAGCGCCTTCTTTTCGATAAGCTGAACCTTCTACACCAATAATCATTGCTACAATAACCTGCTCTTTGTGTTGCACAATTTCATCGATTAAATCTTGAATTACTTGCATCGTCTCTCTCCTATTTTTACGCACAGTACTTTCCAGTTGAACACGATTTTATTCTTTTCACACGAATTATAAAAAGGAGTAATAATGGACAGAATATCAAGTAAATAAAATAATGCTATAAATAAGCTTTAGGAGGAATCGCATTAGATGAATGAGGCAAGAACGAAAATTGGGCAACCGCTTATGCGTAAGGATCTATCTAATAAGGCCACGGGAAAAGTAAAGTATGTAGCTGACGCTATAACGATAGGAACATTGCATGCAAAATTAGTGACAAGTACTGAAGCACATGCCATTTTAACAAATATTGATACAACTGAAGCATGGAAAGTAGAAGGAGTACGTGCGATTATTACAGGCAAGAGTTTTCCTTTTCATATAGGACCTTTATTGGCAGATCGACCACCGCTCGCTTTTGAAAAAGTGCGATACTACGGTGAGCCAATCGCTATTGTTGTAGCAGATGAAGCATATCAAGGGGAACTTGCTGCAAGTAAAGTGAAAGTAACTTACGAATCTTTACCAGTCATCAATTCTGTCCAAGAAGCTTTTGTAAAAGATGCGCCATTAGTGCATAAAGATGCAAGTCAATATGAAAAAATTATTAGCGATGTATATCCTGTACCTGGAACAAATATTGCAAGTCATAATAAAATTCGTAAAGGAGATTTTGCTAAAGTTTGGGCTGAATGTGCAGACACAATTCATGCCAACTATAGCTTTAATATTTCGGATCATGCGGCACTTGAAACACGTTGTGCAGAAGTAGAAATTACTGCTAATGGCAAGGTCTTCGTTCATTCTTGTACACAATCTCCTTTTACAATTAAAAAAGTGTTGAACCAATTTTTTAATATTAAAGTAGGGGATATTATCGTTCATGTACCAGAAGTTGGTGGGGCTTTTGGTGGTAAAGGTACGATACAGTTAGAACCACTTGCTTATTTGGCTTCCAATGCTGTTGGAGGAAAAAAAGTGAAATTACAATACAATCGTCAAGAAGATTTAACAACAGCACCTTGCCATATTGGAATGGATGCTGAGATTAAATTAGGTGTTTCTAAAGAAGGGAAATTGCTTGCTGCTCAATATACCTATTGGGTAGATTCAGGTGCCTATACCGACCAAGCTGCTGGAATTACGAGAGCAATGGCAGTGGATTGTTCTGGACCTTATGAAATTCCAAATATATGGTGTGATGCTTATTGTATGTACACAAATCATCCATACACTACTTCATTAAGGGGGTATGGTCATCCCGAATTAACTTTTGCAGTCGAAAGAACGATGGATCAAATGGCAAAAAAACTCAAGATGGATCCAATTCAATTTCGATTAATGAATGCGATTAAAGCAGGAGGGACGACGCCTACTCAAACATTACTTACTGCCAATACAGTAGGGGATGCTAGCAAATGTTTAGAAAAAGTTAAAACGTTAATTGAGTGGGACGCTACAACTGCTAATAAAGGCATTAGTTTGTTTTGGAAAACATCTTCAACAGCTACAAACGCACAAGCTTCCGTTATTCTGACATTTGAAGCGGATGGTTCTGTCAATTTAAATTGTGCTGCGGTGGAACTTGGGCAAGGCACAAAAACAGTGCTCGCTCAAATTGTGGCGGAGAAATTAGGCATTGAGCTAAATGATGTACATGTAAAAATGGAAGTCAATACTGAACATGATCCTCATCAATGGAGAACAGTAGCAAGTAGTACGACATTTTTAGCGGGTCGTGCGGCATTATTAGCAGCTGAAGACGCCATTTTGCAATTGAAAAAAACAGCAGCAATTGCTTTACAATGCTCGGAAGATGATTTAGCGGTTGGTGGTGGAAAAGTTTATTTGAAAGCGAAAGCACAATATTATGTCACATTACAAGAAGTTGCATTAGGTTATTCATTTCCGAATGGGCATACAGTTGGCGGACAAGTTGTCGGTGTCGGCACATACACTCAAAGACATTTGACTCCGCTAGATAAAGAAACTGGCTTTGGAAATCCGGGTCCTTGGTGGTCAGTAGGTGCACAAGCAATTGAAGTTCGGTACGATGAACAGAATTGTACGTATGAAGTGATAAAAGCGGTGACTGTGTTAGATGGTGGCACGATCATTAATCGACAATCGGCAATTCAACAAATGCGGGGCGGTATGTATATGGGTTTAAGCCTGGCCAGTAGCGAAACATTTGTTTTCGATGACAGTGGGATCGTGTTAAATCCAGACTTAAGGAATTATCAGATGCTAAGGTTCGGAGAGCAACCTAAAACTTATTTAGTTGATTTTGTTGAAACACCTGCAATAGATGGTCCGTATGGTGCGAGAGGAATTGGCGAATACGGTGTGATTGGTATGAGTTCAGCACTTGCAAATGCATTATCTAATGTAGCACGAGTAGAATTGAATGAACTTCCTTTGATTCCAGAACGTATATGGGAAATGAAATGGGGGCAGAAGCGATGATTGCATTTGATTTTGAATACTATGCGCCTCTCTCCATTGAGGAAAGTATAACGATTTATCACAAAGCACAAAAACAGAAGAAAAAGGTAATGTATTATGGCGGTGGAACAGAATTTATTACATTTGCTAAATCCAATAAAATGGTTGCGGATGTAGTGATAGATGTTAAGAAAATACCCGAATGTACTGTTTTTGAACTAGTGGAAGGTGAACTGCATATTGGCGCCGCATTAACGTTAACAGAGTTAGCAGAATCAAACTTATTCCCATTACTGGCAAAAACTGTGAAAGGAATTGCAGATCATACTTCACGAAATAAAATAACAATCGGTGGGAATCTTAATAGCCAACTTATTTACCGCGAAGGAATTTTACCATTTTTATTACTAGATGCAAAAATGCTAGTCGCTAGTAGTGAAGGGAAGGAAGTTTTGCCTGTACAGCATATTGCGGAAAAGGGATTGCCAAACGATCAGTTATTAGTGCATTTGCAAGTGCAGCAAACAGATCTTCAATCTCCATTTAAAGTGATTAAAAGAACAAGGTTTTCTAAAGTGGGCTATCCAGTTGTAACGGTAGCAGCAATTGTAAAAAATCAGGTCATTCGTTTTGCGATAAGCGGGGTTTGTTCATATCCTTTTAGATCTACAGCAATGGAGGACGTATTAAATGATCGCGATAAAGCGATTGAAGACAGGTTAGTAGCGGTTTGTAAATTACTTCCAGAACCAATTGTCCATGACTTACATGCTTCAAGTGCCTATAGGGAATTTGTGTTGAAAAATATTTTAAAAGACGTCATTGAATCTTTGGAGGGGCATATTAAAAATGACTAAACGAAAAGAAATAATTCCACTTCATATTAACGGAGAACGGCATGAGGTCGTAATTCGTAAAGCGGATACATTGCTCGATACATTACGTAATCAAATGGGTCTAACTTCTGTTAAGCCAGCTTGCGAAAATGGTGATTGTGGAGCTTGTACAGTGCTGATTGATCAAAAACCAATGCATTCATGTCTTTCTTTGACAATTGAAAATACCGATAAGTCGATTATGACAAATGAAGGACTGAAAAATTCTCCCTTACAGGAGGCATTTGTCAAGCATTGGGCCATTCAATGTGGCTATTGTACGTCGGGATTCATCATGAATAGTCATGCCTTGCTTCAACAACATCCCGAGGCAAGTGATGAAATAATTGACGAATGGTTGGCATCAAATCTTTGTAGATGTACAGGGTACCAAGAAATTAAAGAGGCTGTGAAAAGTGTTATCGATCGTAATACGCAAGTGGGGAAAGCACAGTGAATGAAAAAACCTTATCCAGTACAATTTGAGATTGTAAAGGACAAGGGTTTTTTCATTTTTTAAAGCTATTATTGCCGCTATTTAACGTTTGGATCAATTGTAAAGTTTGTGCGGCTTGCTCGATTTGTAGCCGAACTTGCTCGCATTGTTGTTGGACAGCAGGTGTAGCTTCTGTAACAGCGATTCCTTGCATTTGATTCATGAGTTGAGAAGCTTGTTCGAGCTGTTGCTGGGATTGTTGAACGATTTGTAATTCGTTTTGGCTTTTACATTGTTCTAATGTTTGACATGCCATGTGAATTGTATCAAGTGTTTGTTTTTTTAATGCCAAAAACTTTTCTTCAACTTGTTGCGAATTGTTTTGAGGTTGTAACATGAGTACAGATACTCCTTTCTTTAACATTGTTACTAGTATGCTTCGTCTGTCTTTATTTAGTCACTAAATTAAGAGAGCATGTTTAAAAAAATAGGCTCTGTTAAATTACTCTGTTGATAATTGACTATTCGGAACATATGTTTTATTGGGATAAGAACATTTTCTGGGAGGGCTTTCTCTACCTATGTGAAGGAAAAAAGTATTGTCGACCATTATCGTTTCAAATCAGATGGAGCCGAGCGTGTAAGAGGCATATACCGTATTCAAAATGTGAATAACTATTACAGTCGGCTAAAAGGCTGGATACAACATTTTAATGGTGTGGCGACGAAATACCTCGACCATTATTTGAGTTGGTTTCAATTCCCAGACATTGTGAAACACAGAAGTGATAATGGTTCTATAAGCAAAATGATAGTGGAAAGTTGTTTATTTCCAATTAATGAAACTTATCAATCATTAAGAACGTATGAATATTAGGGCTCTGATTTAATCAACAAATGGGCCATTTAACAGAATGCGAAGAGGAGGAATGAATTTCATGTGGGAACGGGGATTACTGGAAACAGAAAGAGGTATTTTTGAATACTTTACTGCTGGTCAAGGAGAACCATTAGCTGTATCGCATTTATACATGGCCTTTGATGAACGAGGAAACTTATTTGCTAATCCGTTTGCCGATCATTACAAAGTTTATTTAATAAATACACGAGGTGCTGGCCATTCGGTAAAAGCTGAAAATGAAAGTCAACTCAGTATGAAAGAAGCTATAAAAGACTTAGAAGCATTTCGAGCGGCACTAGAGATTGAAAAATGGACATTTGCTGGCCATTCAACTGGCGGAATGTTGGCGTTACAATATGCAATAGATTCACCTCAATCTTTAACAAAGTTAATTGTAGGTTGTGCAGCGGCAAGTAAGGACTACGCAGGACACAAGAATAGCATCTATTGTTCAGAGAATAAGCATTTCCCCCGGATTATTGAGATTATGGAATTGCTAAACAATCCGAATACAGTTCAAGAGGATCGCCAAAAATTAGGGTATGAGTGGGCATTAATGTCCTACTACTCTGAGGACGGGCTCAAAGAAGCAATAAAACGCCCCAATAGTGGACGTACGGTTGGGGAAAATCTTGATTACTTTAGAAAAGTAGAAGTGAAAAATTTTGATCTTCGAAACCGATTAAAGCATATAGACATGCCTACCTACATATTTGCGGGTCAATACGATGCTCAATGTCCTGTTGAATTTGGTATTGAAATAGCAGAGCTTATTCCTCATTCAAAATTAATCATTTTTGAGGAGTCAAATCATAATCCATTTATTGAGGAGGAAGAAAAGTTTAGGGAGTTTGTTAAGACGACTTTGTGACAGATGACAATAATTCTTCTCGTACATTAGTATTTGCATTTTTCTCAATTTAATGTCTTCTGTTATCGGGTGCGATTGTGTAATATTTTTATCAACTAAAGGCGTGAGGTAGAGTAATTCAGCGAAAAAAGGACCTAGAAATGGGTCCTTTTTTATTCATTATTTTACTATCATCAATATTGTTTAACCGAGCCAAAAAAACTTAATTAATAGTTATTTTCAAAATAATCTTGACTTCATGAAAACGAATGGTATGATTAAATCTAATTCCTAGTTAACTGATAGGTTTAATTATATTTAAAAGAAAGGGAGAAAAAATATGAAAGAATTATTTATAAAAACAAAGGTGCAACAAGATTGGCATGATGTATTGGAAGAACATGGCGGCGACTTTAAAAAGCTTGCTCATGAAGTGGATGAGTTTGCGAATTTTCCAAAACAACAAGTGGAAAAATTAGTGGAGTTAGGGTACACGTCGATTACATTGCCAAAAGCATTCGGGGGAAATGGCTTTGGAGTTTATGATCTCATTTTATTACAAGAAACATTAGCGCGTTTTGATAGTAATCTTGCTTTATCCATCGGTTGGCATTTAGGCGTCGTCGGAGATATATTTGAAAAACAACAATGGCAAGTGGCACAACTCGATCAATTTGCAATTGCCATTAAAAATGGAGCATTGGTAAATCGTGCTGTTAGTGAAGCAGCGACAGGTAGTCCGACAAGAGGAGGCCGTCCACAAACAGTTGCATTACGAGAAGGTAATCATTGGGTGTTAAACGGTCGTAAATCATTTACGACAGCATCACCCGTATTAACACATTTTTTAGTATCCGCTTGGATTGAAGAAAAACAGCGCATTGGCTTTTTCTTAGTTCATAAAAGTGCAAAGGGTTTGAGCATTGACGAAACTTGGAATGTTGTCGCAATGAGGGGAACTGGCAGTCATGATTTAGTATTGGAAGATGTAGTTGTTCATGAAGATCAATTAGTAGAACTACCAGATAAGCAAGCTGGCACATACAATGGTTGGGCGCTTCATATTCCCGCTACTTATTTAGGGATTGCACAGGCAGCGAGGGATGAAGCGGTGCAGTTTAGTGTGCGGCATTCGCCGAATAGTATTGAAGGAACGATTAGTGATTTACCAAATATTCAAAGACAAATTGGTCTCTTAGATTTAAAATTAACACAAGCGAGACATTTACTATATAGTGTTGCCACGCAATATGATGATCCGAAAAGTCGTATTTTATTAACGAATGAAGTAGAGGTTGTGAAATATACAGTGACGAACTTTGCGCTTGAAATTGTGGATCAAGCGATGCGCATTGTCGGCGCGAAAAGTTTAAGTCGTCAAAATGCTTTACAAAGACATTACCGAGATGTGCGAGCGGGTTTACACAATCCACCGATGGATGATATGACGATTAGTCGCTTAGCTCAAACAGCGATTGAACGTGAAAAAAGCAAATTAGTTAAGATCGGTGGTAGATGACCCTGTGAGAGCGAATAATCGGTATAGTGAACGATGTTGTAAGCCTTGTGTTTTTCATTATAAAAAACAGATGAGGTGGAATAGAAATGAAGAAAAATTCGATTGTGAAAGTCGTATTATTGTTAATTGTAAGTGGCGTCTTAGCAGCATGCCAGACGAAAGCTCAAGATCTTAATCCAAATGAGCGTACGGTGAAAATTGCTTATGTGCAAGGTTCAAAACCAGTGACGTATACGGATGAATCAGGAGAAGCAGCCGGTTATGACGTGGATGTGTTAAGGGAAGTAGCGAAACGTCTTCCCAACTATAAATTTGAGTTTGTCGGCACATCCGATGATGATTTATTAATCGGCGTTGAACAAGGTAAATATCAAGTTGGGGTGAAAAATGCATTTTTCACGGAAGAGCGAACGAAAAAATTTATTTATCCGAAAGAATATATTGGATTAAGTAGTACGGGATTTGTGTTGAAAAAGAAATATGCTGACATTCAATCATTAGCGGATTTTGCAGAAAAAGATTTATCATTAGCGCCAATTGCCGCAAACAATGCGCAATATGCAGTCATTCAACAGTTTAATGATGAACATCCAGAAAAACCGATAAATTTGAAAGCTGGAGATACTTTTTCTATAGATGTTGTGCAATGGGTCAATGAGGAAAGAGTCGATGGTGCTGTCATTATTGGAGCTTCTTATGATCGTCAAATTACGGATTCAAATGGGCCATATCATCATTTAAAGGATGAAGTTGTTTATAACGAGTTTGCGGTTATTGAAACTTGGCCGTTATTTAATAAAAAAGAACAACAATTTGCAGATGATTTTGATCGTGCTTTAAAGGAAGTAAAAGAGGAAGGTATTTTAAGTGAGCTAAGCATTAAACATTATGGTCGAGATTTATTTGAACTTGTGAATGACCAATAGGCGGTGAGGATAAGATGCAACAATACTTTGATCTTCAATACTTTTGGGATGCCTTCCCACAATTATTACCGTATTTAATCGTAACGTTTTACATTGTCGGAAGTGCGACGGTGTTAGGCATTTTTCTAGGCGCAGGATTAACAGTTATGAAGTTAAGTGACAAAAAACTGTTGAGAAAGTTTGCCAATGGGTATACGACGATTTTAAGAGGAACGCCTTCAATCGTTTTATTATTTCTCGTTTATTATGGCTTACCTGCATTGTTCACAATCATTCAAATTGATTTGAGTCAAGTTGAAAAAGGCTATTTTGTCGTCATTGCTTTCGCGTTAAAATTTGCAGCAATGATGTCAGAGGTTTTTAGAAGTAGCTATGAAGCAGTTGATAAAAGGCAAATCGAGGCTGGCTATAGTATTGGTTTAACTGCCTATCAAAACTTTTATAGAATTATATTTCCACAAATGTTCGCCGTTATTTTACCGAATTTCGGCAATGGTTTAATTCTCCTCTTCCAAGAAGGTGCACTTGCTTACACGATTGGTCTAATCGATATCGTAGGAAAAGCGGAATTGATCATTGCTTTAAATTATAATACCCACGCATTAGAAATTTACTTGGCATTGGCTGTCATTTATTGGGTGTTATCGATTGGTATTGAAAAGTTATTTGCCATATTCGAACGTTTGTATACGAAAGGTCGTAATTTGAATGTAACATAAGGAGATTTGTTAAATGAATGCTTTAGATTTACAGTTTTTATGGAAAACATTTTTTGTTGCCTTATCAGGTGTCCCGATCACATTGCTCATCACGATTGTCGCATTGGCCATCTCTTTACCTCTTGGCTTTCTATTCGCTTTAATTAGACTGAAAAGAATGGCGTTTTTTAGTCAATTCATTAAAGTGTATGTATCATTCGTTCGTGGGACACCGATTATTATTCAAATTTTTATCGTCTACAGCAGTATCCCATTAGTGTTAAATATGATTGCGAATCACTATCAGTTATCCATTGATATTTATAAAGTTCATCCGATTTGGTATGCGTTTATCGTTTTTGCTTTTAATACAACGGCTGTCTTAATTGAAGTGTTTAGGTCAGCACTTTTTACAATTGATAAAGGACAACAAGAAGCAGCGCAAGCGATTGGTCTAACAACTTTTCAAACGTATAGAAGAATACTCATTCCGCAATTACTCGTCGTTTCTTTACCGAATATTTGTACGACGACCATCAATTTAATTAAAGCAACGTCTTTAGGTTATGCGATGTCTTTACATGAGATTACATTGAGAGCAAAAGTAGCAGCAAATGTTGGGTACAATTATATCGAAGCGTATATTGATATTTTACTCGTTTATTTATTACTAACAGCGGTCGTTGAATATAGTTTTAAAATTTTAGAACGAAGAATGGGGAAATACAAGCTGGCTGCGGTTTAGGAGGGAAGAAATGCTGACAGTTCAACAGTTGAAAAAATCTTTTAAAGGAAAAGAAGTGTTAACTTCGATTGATTTAACGGTAGAAAAAGGCAATGTAGCAGTCATTTTAGGTCCAAGTGGTTCTGGGAAAACAACGCTTTTGAGATGTTTAAATTTTTTGGAATACGCTGATGAAGGCACGATCATTTTACAAGATCAACATCTAGATTTACAGCGTGTGACGAAAAAAGCAATTGTTCAACATCGTAAAAAAATAGGTTTCGTCTTCCAAAATTATAATTTATTTCATCATAAAACGATCATTGAAAATGTCATGGAAGGTTTAGTCATTGGGCGAAAATATGCGAAAGATGAAGCGTATAAAATTGCTTTCCGTGCCTTAGAGAAAGTTGGTATGGCACATAGAATTGATGCTTATCCAGTAGAGTTATCAGGCGGTCAACAACAGCGTGTGGGTATAGCGAGAGCTATCGCGTTTAACCCAGAAATCATCTTATTTGATGAACCGACTTCCGCCCTTGATCCTGAGTTAGTCGATGAAGTGTTACAAGTGATTAAAGAAATCGCTGAAGAAGGGACCACAATGATTATTGTGACGCATGAAATGGATTTTGCCAAAGAAGTCGCAGACCAAGTCATTTTTATGGATCATGGCGTCGTTGTTGAAGCAGGAACGGCAAAAGAGATTTTTACCCAACCTAAAGAAGAGCGGACAATTCGTTTTTTAAGAAAAGTATTGCCTGAAGATTATACGGTTTACATTTAAAAACAAATGACTTGAAGAGCCTTCATATGTTATACTATATTTAGCACTAGGTACTAATAATAGGTGTAAAAATTAGTTTATGGAGGCTATTATGGAAGATTTATTAAAATTAAAAGATAAGAATATCGTGATTATGGGCGTTGCAAACCAAAGAAGTTTAGCGTGGGGCGTTGCAAAATCATTACAAAAAGTCGGTGCGAACTTAATTTTTACGTATCGTAAAGATCGCTCGAAAGATAAGTTAGAGAAGTTATTGCAAGATAATGAATTTGAAGCAAAATTAATCGTTCAATGCGATGTAAATAATGATGAAAGTGTTGCGTCTGCTTTCGAAGAAATCGGGGAGAAAATCGGACGAATCGACGGATTAGTGCACTCTTTAGCATTCGCACATGCGGAAGATTTACGCGCTGACTTTATTGATACATCAAGAGACGGTTATGCATTTGCACAAGATACGAGCGCTTATTCACTTGTAACAGTTGCGAAACATGCGCGTCCACTTCTGACAGAAGGTAGCTGTATCGCGACGATGAGTTATTTAGGTGCTGAAAGAGTATTAGACGGCTATAATGTGATGGGTGTTGCAAAAGCAGCACTTGAAGCATCAGTTCGCTATTTAGCGAATGATTTAGGGAAGAATGGCATTCGTATTAATGCGATTTCGGCTGGAGCAGTTCGTACATTATCTGCTAAAGGAGTACCATCATTCAATACGATTTTACATCAAATTGAAGAGAAAGCACCTTTAAAACGCAATATTACGCAAGAAGAAGTTGGTAATATGACAGTTGCGATTTTAAGTAATTTATCAAGCGGTGTAACGGGCGAAACGATTTATGTAGACGCTGGTTACCATATTATGGGCTAAGCTAGACGCTTATATCTGCTTCAAACAAAAAACTCTGAGACATTTAAGTTTCAGAGTTTTTTCGTATGCATTTTTTGGAAAAAGAAGAGCGACCTGTCGCATTCTATTTCATATGCATTTATTTGCTTTTAATTTTACCTGTCCATTGACGGAATCCGCCTTGTAAATGGTAAAGTTGTTCGTAGTTTTTCTTTTTTAAGAATAAAGCTGTACGAGCGCTTTTTCCACCATTTTGATCGTATAAGTAAACTGGTAAATCTGGTCTCATTTCTTTGTAACGTTGACGCAATTGAGAATAAGGGATGTTACGAGCACCCAGAATATGCCCAGCTTCAAAGTCTTTTTGTTCACGAACATCAATCAGTTGTGCTTTACGATAACCTTCGATAAATTGTTCTTGTGTTAAAGGTACAACTGCTTTTCGAAGACGTAACATTGTTATTACCATATATAAAATAATAACAAGTATAATTCCAAGAACTACATAAAGAGTTTCCACAGCCACTTTCTCCTTTCCTATCTACTACTCTATTATAGAGTGCCGATGCTTGTTGTTCAATAGGGATGCGATAATGTTTCTAGTTGAAAAATTAAGTTGGTAAAAGAACTTCTATTAAAGGGAGGTGATGAGCGACTCGGGTGGGTTGGATTGACCGAAGTTTAGGATTGATTCTCCGAAGTTAGAGTGTGTTTCCTCGAAGATAAGGGGTGACTCTCCGAAGTTAAAGGTTAATTCCTCGAAGTTCGCTTTCGATTCAACCACGTCTCTTGATTTCTTGTCGGTGCTGAATTATATCCGAGCGATTGAAAATTATTCAACTAAAAAAACCTTTAAAACACTATTTAATAACGTTTTAAAGGTTTTAACCATACTAAATCAATTTTTTTAGAAAATTATGGTCTTGCTACAATGATTTGTTCATTCAAGTCTTTTTCTGGTTCGTGTAAAGCTTCTACACCGTATTCTTCTACTTCTAATAATTTTTCAAAAGAATGAATCGCGACTTCTACTTGCTGGTCGTCAGGTTCTTTCGTCGTTAATAACTGCAACCATAATCCAGGATAACCTAAATATTTTAACACGGGAATATGGCGTACTGCGTTCGTTAATTGTAATACTTCGAAAGAAATACCCAATACGACAGGAATTAATAAAATACGGTTCACGACACGTAACCATAATGGGTCAGTCGGTACTAAGAAATAAACGAACATGCCGACGATTACCGTAAATAAAATAAAGCTACTGCCACAGCGGTAATGTAAGCGAGATTGTGCTTGAATATTTTCTACTGTTAATGGTAAGCCATTTTCGTAAGCGTTAATGACTTTATGTTCTGCCCCATGATATTGGAAAACACGTTTAATAAAGGGTGTCATTGAAATAAGCGATAAATAACCAAGTAGTAAAATCAGTTTGAAAAAACTTTCCAATAAAATTTGGGCTGTTTTTCCAGGAGCGATTGAACTAAATAATTCTGCAATAAAAACGGGTACTAATGTAAAAACAAATTTACTAAATAAAAAAGAGAGTACACCGACTGCTGCAACACCGATAATCATCGCTAGTTTTGATGGTTCTTCCACACTTTCTTCTTCTTCGCCTGGCAAGACATCATATCTTTCACTAGAAAAGTTTAAATGTTTGGTGCCGATTCCTGCGGAGTCAATTAAGGCAACAATCCCTCTAATGAAAGGAATTTTCTTAAGTTTTTGATTGAGTGGGCGTTGTTTTTTCGGAACATGAAAATATTCTATGGAATCGTCTTTACGGCGAATCGCAGTGACGGTATGTTCTTTTCCTCCAAACATGACACCTTCAACAAGTGCTTGGCCTCCATAAGTAGGCGTATGTTTTGTTTTCGTCATAATTGTGAACCACACTTTCTCATTAAGGAGATTTTTCAAATCGTTGGAAATGAAAACTATTTTTATTGTACTAAAAATATGGCAATGATACCACTTTGATGTTTAAAAATAATAATAATTCCCATACTTGCACTAAGAGCATAATCCCTGGATCGGAAATTACTTGAAAGCGCAAAGTGTTTTCGAGTTTATAATGGCTAAAGTAATTCAGATGGCGCATCTGCTCGATAAGTTCATTTTGGTTCCTAACAATGGATAAAAATTCTTGCTGTGTAGATACCTCCAATCATAAAGTTTTTTGTGGAAATAGAGTCGATTGTTTATGCGGATGACTCGACCACTCAGCGGAAAGATTCAATCGTTCACGTGAATGATTCAACCACTTATCGAAAAGATTCGCTCATTCAAGAAAAGGATTCGTCGTTTAATGGAGCAATTCAACCACACACGGCATTTATTCATCGTTCGTTAAGTATGCTTACGCTAAACGCTTTAGCTGGATTTATATAGTAATGTTTTTCTAATGAAAAGTAAGAAATGAGGAAGTTTTGAATGGATAAAGAAGTTTTCTTTTGGACGTCTTTTATAGCGGCATTGTCGCTGACGATTGCATTGAAATTTTTACAGTTTTTTCATTTTATCGACTGGTCACCAGTGGAGAAATTAGAAAGTGGATTCATATTAACGTCCCATCAATGGCTAATCAAATGGTTGTTGCTTGGGATTATAATTTGGGGTCTTTGCTTATTACATATGTTGATTACTCAAGCATTCCCTTGGCAAAATGCAACTTTTATTAGTATCGGTTTGACTGTCGTTTATATTTTTCTCATTACCCAATATATCCAACCTAAAGAGTTGGAGAAAGATTTTTGGGAACAGTTATCCTTACCACTTTTAGCCGTTTTAGCAATTGTGATTCGTTTTATGTCAGGAACTGTTTTGTTTTTTAGAGAACTTTCAAAAAAATAATGAAAACGCATACCAGTAACAGCTAAATTATGGTACTATGAAAGAGAAAATGGTGAGGGGAATGGTTATAAAGTGAAAATCTTAGTTCTGAATGGTCCGAATTTAAATCGCCTTGGTAAAAGAGAGCCTGCAATTTATGGGTATAAAACATTGCAAGATATTGAACAAGAATTAACGTTTGAAGCTAGTAAACATCATGCTGAGTTGTTTTTT